>Ga0247841_10003852_pt1 | contig 26888 bp, 18 predicted proteins | sample LaCruzMarch2015__2_FD_192410 | JGI IMG/M metagenome (GOLD analysis project Ga0247841, IMG submission 192410) | Freshwater microbial communities from meromictic Lake La Cruz, Castile-La Mancha, Spain - LaCruzMarch2015_18m | ecosystem: Environmental > Aquatic > Freshwater > Lake | place: Spain... | reverse complement strand
GCTGGCATCCACTTACCACGATATTTCCGGAATTTTTTTCATTTAAAGCAATTCCATTAATTCCATCCCATTTATCTGTGCCAAATTGCTGGATCCAGAGGATATCAAAGTTCTTGTTAAACTTTGCCAAAAAGTTATCGCCTTCGCCCACGTTTTTGCCGCTCAAATCACCACCTGTACTGCCTCCGATATATATGTTTTTTTCTTGGTCAACAGCGATGTGGCTTGCCATATCAAATTTATCTGTTCCAAACTGGAATAGTTTTACCTGTTCCCCTTTATCGGTGAATATCCCGATGAATGCATCCAGGCTGCCCTTATTTTTGGCTGCCAGATCTCCAAAGGTATATCCGCAAATATAAATATTTGTACCGTCTCCTGTTATTCCCTGACACTCATCACCCTTTGGGGTTCCAAATTGCTTCCTCCAGATGATATTGCCTTTACTGTCCATTTTTAGGAGAATACAATCTGCGCCACCAAATGACAATTTATCCAACGTCCCTTTAGTGGCACCTGATACATAAACATACCCCTGGATATCCACATATACAATATTCCCCACATCGGTGCTGTCACTCCCAAATTGCCTCTGCCATTCAATATTTCCATTCGAATCAAACTTTGCCACCAGGATATCTTCCTTTCCGTAATTTTTCTCACCGGACACCCCCTTGGTACAACCGGTTACATAAACATTTCCTATCGCATCAAGGGTTACCCAGCTGATATTATCATCTTCCCCTGTGCCGAATTGTTTTGTCCAGATGGTCTTTCCCGTGCTGTCGAATTTAGAGACAAATCCATCGGTCTTCCCGTAATGCTGACCTGCAAGCGCCCCTTTCGTATCGCCGGCTATATATACATTCCCAGATTTATCTGTAACCGGGTTAAAGGCAACGCCATCCATATCTGAACCAAATTGTTTTCCGTAGATAAAATTGGTTTGCGAATCAACATAATTTGTATAACACACAAACAGGGATAAAATGAATATCCCTTTAATTTTCATTAGATTTTTCATGGTTATGATTTTTTTAATGTTAGAATTTCTATTGAAGAACCTGGCGTCAAGCAATGAGGATTCTTAGATCCGAAAAGTTCCGGCAATCGATCCGCGACAGGTTCAGTTTTTTCATGGTTTTTTTGCTAAATCGGTGCAAATGAAGCGAAAAAAAATGGTCTAAACGACCTCTTGCGTGTTAATGGACTATTTTTAGGCACTAAATATTTGCTGCTCATCGGATTGATAAAAATCACCTGATCTTCAATTTCCTCTTTTGTCCCCGGACAGATACAGTAACCATCAGAGATCTGCAACTGAAACCACCCAATTCTGTTTCAAGTATAATTGCTTCATCCGTTGTGACAATATGTCCATTTTTTTATTGCTAAAATTTCACTTTTTAAATATTTTCCCTGGCAAAAAAACCTTTTCCTCCTTGATCCCGTTTTTTACAGCAGTTTTGGGAGAAATATATGTTTTGCGCATAAGTATTAATTTCTTAATGGCGTTTATTTGCGAAATCAATGCTGATTTACTTCCTGGTTGAAAATCCTTTTTCAGGAGCCCATTCCGTATTGCCCAATCCCATAAAATGGTTATTGCACACATCATCTCCATCCGCTATGGTCTTGTCGCGTTCATACCTGAATCCCCGCACACTCATGGTTAAATGGTCTACCCGGCACATACACGGAAAAATGTAGTCGTACCCTTTATCGGCAAGGATTTTACGCGCCCCGCATTCGGTCACACGGCAAAAGTATGACCCTTTGTCTTCTTCTTCAATCTCCAGAACCCAATCGTTTTTCCCAAGAAGCCCCATTTCTCCTTTTTTCTGATATGCTTTCAATCCATTCAGTATCTTCCTGTAAGTCCGCTTTCCACCCTTCGGCGGCATTAATTTATAAACTCCCTCAATTGTCTTCCATACCACCTTATCGATATCATTTCTGTCGACATTCTGTTTCATCAAAGCAAAGTATATCGGGATGCAAGCCACGATGCCCTGATAATCGGCCTGAAAGAAATGATCAACGTTGGATGGCAATTCAGACTCAATTTCGCACAGTTTCTGTTTTGCTGCCTTTTTATAGGAAGAATAAAATTCCTTTCCCCATTTTTTAATGATGTATCTCCTCGCAAATACATTTAAAATCCGAAACAGAAAGCGGGTTTTCATTTTTGTCTTTTATTTTTTCTTATTCCTTAACAAGCCTGGAATAGTTACCTGGGTTTAAATTTCAGCTTTGCTTTTCAATCAGGTTTTACCCAAAATAGATCCGGGTTGTTCGTGCATTTTGGGTGACTCGTTTTTACTCGTGGGATAATCCCTTTATATTCAACCGGCAACAGCAGGTTGCTTTGACTCTCTCCGCCGCCGCTTACAAAACACATAAGGGCATAAAGGTTCTTTGCCATATAATTATGGAGATATCCTTCTTTTGTTATTGACATCCGATGGTTCCAGTTTGCTTCGGGATTGAGTATTAATGGTTTGTTTTCAACCAATCTCTTTCTTACTTCCGCAATACTCAACAATTCTCCTTTCTCATTCATGACATAGGCGTCATTTGTCGGGTCGATCCACAACCATTTGTCCAGGGTGTTTGAATAGACCGTATTGATTGAATGACAATCAAAATCAGTTGAATCTTTTGGCAGGCAAACGACCCGCCTCGATTTAAATCCCACGGCCAGATAACAATTGTTGAGTACGGTTGCTAATGTCCCGCAATCGACGGTCTTCTTATGATCGGTGATACAAATATTCATAAGGTTATGGATGGAAGAATATTTCGGAGCGTCCCTGGTACCGTCATGCGGAAATGTATTATGGACCCAGTGAAGCAGATTCAGGATTTGAGAAACCTCATTTCCAGTACCCATTACCGAATCCAGCTGAAAATCCTTTCGTATTCTCATTAAACCGGTATCGCTGACCGGTTTGTAAGTAAATTTCGTTATTTCTCTCCTGTCATTGAAATCGTACCTGGATGCCTTTTTTAAAATGTCCAGACTGCTTGGTGTCTTGACCGCCTTCTCATATTTAACTTGTGTAAAAGCCGAGTCTTTCCCATTAAGCAGAATGACGAAGTTGTACTCGTGCTTAGGTTTAACAGTAAAAGAAATTGAATCCAGGTCGGTGTAAAATGTGACTCTTTTGGCTGAAGTTTTATAAACATCGGGTTTTGCTTCCGGAACAATTGTCCACACTCCTTTATTTAAGTTATTACCCTCTTTTATATCGACGGTTTTTGAGTTGGCTTTTATCACTTTTAAAGCTTGTTGAGCACATAGTGATGGTCCTGTGAGAAAGATATAAAGAACGAATACCAATCTTAAGTTGAGTGTCATAATTTTTTTTATTGAACCTGTTTATAAAATATCAGTCGCATGTTTTATACAGTTATATGTTTCTGTATGTGGCTGTTTTATTGCTGAAATCAACGACTTCTCTGTTTTCTGAATCTTCATTTCAATGTTGTTGTATGTTGAGGATGTCATTTATGCAGAACAAATCGTTAAGTTTGAATGATTTTGCAGTCGTCGGGCTTATTCCTGATAATTTGGAAATGTCCATTAAGCTTTGTCATAGAACTCCGGAACGGTCATTCAGTTTAATTTCTCTTGAAAAGTTTCAGATTATCTATACCAAGATTTTCAAAAACATAATCGTTCCATTCAGATAAAAATTTCTTTGCCTTTCCCAGTTGTACCTCTTTCAAGTATTGTTTTGAAATCTCATCTTTTCGTTTCACCGCTTCGTTATAAATGGAATCTATTTTTTGAATTGTGTTTCCGGATGAATTAAGTAGGTTTTCCATCTTTCTCCTTTCAATCTCGCAGATGTCAAAAAAGATATTGAGAAAAGCCCTGGTTTCGGGTTCTTCTTCAAGGTGATAAAAAGTTTTTGCTGCATCGAAAACAGTGTATGACCTGTAGTCAAAGGTTTCATCTTTTTGCGTAACATCAAGCAAAAACTGAACTTTCAGGCTGTAAAGGTTCGATAAAATCGAATTGTTGACCTTTTCCCGTGGGTAAATCAGGTTCTGGTTCAGCTTTCTGTTCAGCATGATCCGCTTATTTGGGGACCAGAAATAGTAATTGCTCTCGTAAAGCGATGAGAAGGTGGAATCGGTGTGCCTTATCCTTAAAAAGTCCTTGCCGAAATTATTTTCCCGGTAATTGACAAGGCAACCTTCATTCGCAAAAAAGCCGAGGTTTTCCTTTTGAGCAGAGGTCAGAACCATTGTATTGTTGTTATCCCAGAAAAAATCGTTGTAAGGGATTATTGATATCTTACTGTAATCGTCAATCTCATTATCATACGTAAAGCAGGGCAGTATAAACGGATTCCCGTAATCATAGAAGTAAATGATCCCACTGGTGATGAGTTCACGCTGAATGATCGACGGGACGGCAACCATGGGGGTATCCCTGACACTTTTATAAGTTATACGGTAGCTGAAACTGATATGATCGAGCCGGCTGGTGGAGCCTTCCTTTTCAAATGCATGGCTGATGTCCATATCGATTCTGCAGATTGAATCGGCAGGAAATACTGGCAGAAAGGGATGCTTACGGGCATTTACAATATGGAGATCAGCCTTTACCAGGGCATGCGATTGCTTATCAATCCAGAGATCTCCCGAAAATTGTGACAGGCTCTCTTTCTTCGGTCTGAAAGCAATGTGCACGGTTTCATTGTCGCCCTGACCCGGCGACAAGAGGAATCGTTTCTTTGCCTCCCTTTTCGTCATTTGAAGAGGCAACGAAGGATAATCGTCCCTTACACTGATCAGCGGCATCCTGCTTATTCCTTTTGAGGAATTCAGGGTCAGAAAGTACCGCTTATCAATTTCGGCAACTCCAATCCTTCCGTTCTTCAACTTCAGACTGTTAACGGAAATGCCATTCAGATATCCGTTATAGTAGCATTCAAGAAGCTCAACAGGCCGGTCTTTGGTTTTCGTTTCAATTCCGTAATACACTTTAGACACAGTTTCCCCGCAGTTTTTCAATAAATTCTTCCTGCAACGATCCAGGATTTCATAGAGGTAGTCGTCACTGGAATGGACCACCACTTCCTGCAGCAGAATATCCTTTCTTTTGAGCAATACTATTTTTATACCTGCAAGCTCCTTTGCCGAAATTTCCATCGCCTCATACCCCAGATATGAAAAAACAAGGGTATCCCTGATTAAATTGACCGGGAGTGAGAAAGCACCGTCACTGTTTGCTATGGTTCCCTGCGTGGAAGATTTAACAGCAATGCTGCTGAAAGGCAAAGGTTCTCCTGTTTGCGAATCCCTGACCACTCCCGTAATCCGGGTTTGTGAAAAGGAGTACCCCAGGAAAAGAAAAAGGACCGATGACAAAAACAATCTCATTAACATCTGCTCCGGTTCGTTTTGTTGTCAGGTTGTCTTTGTTCCTCTGCTTGCCTTACCTGAACCCAAAGCCCAGGCAGCAACGGCTCCCGAAATTGTCATGACCATTCCACTGCATGCCAGGTCAATGAACGTACTGGCCGCCGAAAAGAAGTTCGAAGAGGCATATAACCCGAAATTCACTGAGCCCCAGAAAAGGAAACCCATGACAGATGCCTTCCTCAGTCCGGATATAAAAGTTCTTGCACCTGACCACTTCATGACGATGGTTATGAAAAATCCCATCAACAGCGATGTGGCTGCCATTGCCCACGGGATCAACTGGTCGGGAGGACGATGAAGCTGTTTTATGAATTCTTCCGGTCCGGCAGGATGGGAGCGGAAAAAATCTTTCAGGATCAGGAAATAGGCCATGGTGTGAAGCAACAGGTTGATGATGGTGGTCAGTAAACCGGTTAAGAAAAATCTTTTGTTCATGTTTTCGGGGTTATAAATTTGAATTCCTGGTTCTTTTCGTTTTAAGCAGCTTTTCTGTTTATTTTCTTGCTTTTTTCTCCATGGGTAATAGACAATTGTAAATAAACCTGTTGACCGGTGTTTCAACCTTGTGCAGTTCACCAAGTTTCACCACGGTCCCATTTTGATATTCAAGTTCCGAGGGTTTTCCTTGCCAGATATCACGGGTCAGGGATGAGGTAGAATCATAAGGGAAAGTATCAATGAATGCAACCGCCTTAGACACAAAATCCTGTTCGATCCGGATCCCGGTCTTTTGCGATAATTGGAATATCTCATCAAGCAATTCTACCATTAATTGCCTTGTTTCCTTAAGTTCCCTTAATTCTCCGTATGTTGTTCGTGTAACAGCCAGGAGTCCGCTGACACAAATCGGAATGAATTTTTTCCATAGGTCGGTCATGATATCATCAGAGATCCTTGCTGTGATGCCTGCACGATCGAATGCTTCCTTTACCTTCCGGATCCGTTCTGTTTCAGCATGGTCAAGTTCACCAAAAACGATGACCGGCTCGATGCCTGAATGGTTAATAACCCCGGGAGATTCAATTTTGCTGATGATCCGGCATAATCCTCCGATGATATTTTTCTCTTCCAGCACCTCTTTCAGTTCATCGGCAGCCGAAACACCATTCTGCAATGGTAGAACCATTGTATCCCTGACAACCATAACTGACAGCTCTTTTCCGATCTCCTTAATCTGCCATGCTTTTACAGCCAGAATAACAAGATCAACTGATCCTATGGCGTTTATTCTGTCAGTGGCTTTAACCGGAGCTACTGTAAAATCACCCTGAATGCTTTTAATTGTCAGTCCGTTTTGTTGAATTGCTTTCAAGTGTTCGCCCCGGGCGAAAAAAGTCACATCGTACCCGGCCCTGACAAGCTTTCCGCCAAAGTAGCCGCCTACGCCCCCTGTTCCTATGATTGCTATTTTCATCCGTCTGCTTTTTACTCTTTTAAAATCTGTTTATATTTTCTTTCTTGCAAGAGGCTATAACCAGGATAAAAAGAAAAAATATAATCTTATTCATTTATTTGAGATAAAATCCTGTTTCTCTTTTTTACAAATCAATTGAACTGACCATTTTCCTGTTTGTGCTGATGGAGGTAGTCCGCCACCCGGGAATAGCCATTGTCCTGCCATAAAGAAATTTTTAAGTTTAGGAAGCTGCATATCCAATGATTTCATCATATTTTCCTTTGAAGGCATAAATCCTTCGTAAGCACCATCTTTCACTCCTGTAAAACGAACATCGGTTTTCGGTGTGGCTACATCAATTACTTCAATATATTCGGTTATGCCCGGATATTCTAATTCCAAAAATCCGGTTGCATCTTTTTCTATTTGAAGTTTTTCATTTTTATATTCATCTCCTTCTAATTTTTCCCAAAGTTTCCAGGGGCTATCGTAGCGCATTACAATGGATGTTTTTCCTTCGGGTGCCATCGTTGTGTCATACGAATAATTCATTATCGAATAGCCGTATTTCAATTGGGTTCTTCCTATTTTCAGATCTTTTGAAATATTTATTGTAATTGGAGATGCATATTCAATAACTTTATTTATTCCAAACGAAACCTGGACAAGCGGTGTAAATAATTCCCAATTTTTATAGGCAAAATCAATTTTTTTAGAAATGTATTTACCTTCCAGCATTTTATAGATAGTAGTAAAACCGTCAGCAGTGCCAATAACATAATCGGATAAAATTTTTGTCCCACCGCTTAGAATTACACCTTTAGTTATGTTGTTTTCTACAATAATTTTTTCAACGCTCTTGTTGTATGAAATTTTCCCGCCAAGTCTTTCGAATTTTTCCAGCATTCTTTGAGCCAGGGGAAAAGAACCACCTTTTATATAGCCTGCATTTTTTTGATTAAACCAGGCAAGCATAAAAATAAAACCCAATGCGGAAAAATTTCTTTCTCCATACAATCCATGAAAAAACGATGTAATTTTTTCAGTTTTGAAGTCAAGTTTATCAAAATACTCTTTACAGGTTAACCTTCCGAATTTTCGAACCAGATTAAAAATGGGAAGCATTACCGGAATGCTTCTGATATAGTCAAGCGGACTACGAAGCTCGGGTGGTAACGCAAAAGGTTCTAATAAAGCGCTTTTGCGCATATCGTTACACATTCTCCGGATGGATTTCTTATCTTCCGGTGACATGTCGATAAGGTATTTTTCCCATCGGTCTATATTTGTATAAATAACAAACTTATTCCTGTCTTTATCAAATAGTTGAGAATGAACTTCGTGGTCAATTATTTCGGTTTCATCATTAATAACATTGGTCTCTTTCCATATTTCATGAAAAGCGCCTTTCGAAGTACCTACCAACCAATGCAAACAATAATCGAAACGATATTTTTTACGTTCCCAGGCTGTGCATTGCCCACCGGCTACATTGTGCATTTCAATAATTTCAGTATCAAAACCATTCATTGCCGAATAAATTCCGGCAGATAAACCGGCAATTCCACCACCGATTACTATTATCTTCTTTTTCATATTTATCTGTTATGAATTTCAAATTTCATCCAGCTTTTTTATGGCTGCTATCGTTCATTCCTGTTTTTCTTTTTTGATTTTATCATAATCCCGCAAAGCCAGTTTAATACTTGAAATTACCAGATCGGGGTCATCCTGCTGAATGTAGTGTCCGGATTGCGAACTATAGAAAAACTTTCCATATTTCAACGGGTTAATAAGCGCAAGCCAGCGTTTCATTTTTAGATTATTGTCAATTCTCCACATTTTCTCATGGTCATAAATGCCAGGTGCTTCATTTGGTCCTGAAGCATATCCTCCTGCCTTAATAAAATGCACAGGCACATCGGGCAATGGATTGCTGTCACATTCTTTAAACTCGCTATTGTATAAAGACCTTGAAATTTTGACCTCCTCAACATAGAAAGCAGGCATTTCCTCATAAAGTTTCTCTATAAAATTATCATACGGTTTTCCAAAAATTGAATCAATCTGATGCCGGGTCAATCCAATTTCGAGATAAGGCAAATCGCCGTCCCCCTTTTTTTGAGTAAAGTCAACGGGGTCCACAAAAACAAGACCTGCAATTTCCCCCGGATAAAGGGAGGCAAAACTCCTGATATAGGCTCCGCCAAACGAATGAGAAACCAATAAGTATGGCGGTTTCAATCCTTTTTGCAAAAGCATTTTTCTCAGGTTGTCGACAATATGCGCGGTCGTTGGCGGAAGGCTGTCATTTTCCGATTCTCCTATTCTTGGACGATTGTATCGGAACACGGCATTTGTTTTGGAAATTTCTTTTGCTACGATGTCCCAACTTCCAAAACTACTTGCCAATCCATTCTCGAAAACAACCACAGGTTTATCTGCTTCATTATTTTGCATCCCGGAAGGTAAAACTTCAACTTTGTATCCGTTAATGGTGATGAAGTCTATATTGGCATAGGCTATGTCTTTATTTGCTTTAACCAATTCAGTAAAGGATTGCCATCTTTTATCACTGTGAAGTGACTTGAAATCAGGATCTCCCTTTATATGCCCATAATCAGTGTAATTCATTTTAGTGGCAATATGATTCAGATGATAAAATGCGCTGTCGGGATAGTTTGCCAGAGCCCATGAACAGGCAGCATTGTAGTGCTCTTTTGATGTGGCATTCCAACCATTTGCTTCAAATGCCTTGGAAAATGTAAAAGCAGAATTTCTAAAGTCTTTTACATTATATAGTGAGTCTGCGACTCTGACAAGGTCAGGATATCTTTGTAGCGTACCCTGTCCCAATAAAGAAACTGTAAAGATTACAAAACCAAAAAATAATGTTGTCGTTTTCATATGTTTCAATTGATTTTAGTGGTTTTGCATACTATTCTCCAATTCCATAGATTTCCTCTGCATTTTTAAACATTATTCTTTCGGCTATTTCAAATGAATCTTCCCCTGAAATCCAATTATCCTTAATCAAATCAGCCAGGGAATGTGCTATTCCTTTTCTCGCAAGCATGGAATGACCCATTAAGTTTTCTATGTACAAATCATCTCCGCCGAATACCAACAGCTTATTGACAGGAGCAGTCACAATATACTTTTTCAGAAAGTAAATGGAGGCAATCGGGTTTATAGACCAGGATCCGCACATATCTATAAAAGCATTATTATAATGTTTCGCCAAAGATATCATTGGTTCATAGTAAGGGTAAGAGATATGAAAAAAAATAAATCTGGAATCAGGACTTAACCGGCAAAGATTTGCGCAATCAGCAGGGTTATACATTACATTTTCCAGATTCATCATATTATTCATGGCCTGGTATCCGGTATGCAATTTTATTGGCAATCCTTTCTGGGTTGCCAAATCCACAACATACCAGAAAATGTGATCCTGAATTTGCTTTTCCTCCAGTTCCGACAATTTTATTCCTGATAATTTATCCTGAAATAATGGTGCTGCTTTCTCAAAATCAATTTTCTCAAAATCAAGTCGTCTGAAATATGCATTGCCAATTTTAACTCCAACAGCCGAATTTGAGTATTTTTCAAACCACCAGTCAATGATGTGTAACCAATCATTTAAATCAGAGACTTTTGGAAGAATACTTTCATTATATCGTTCGACATTTATTTTAATCATACCAAGTGCATCAATGTCCTGATATAATATCTCCGGCAACTCCGTTTCTTTAAATGGTCTGTTGGGAGGATTTACGATGCAGCTTTTAACGTTTGCTTTTTTCAGGGTCTCTTTATAAAATCCTTTTTTCCTGTATACCTGATATTTTTCTTCCAGTTCCGGAATGTTTTCCTGCGCCAATTTGGGAATGTTGTATAGCTCATTTATGGTATTTTGAATCACCTGTCCATGTCCTGTATACTTAACTTTATTCCAATAGGACTCAATAATTTTCCATTTATCAATCGGATGCATATCAGATGACGAAAATAAATCAACATCTTTTTTTGATATCCCTGCGGAGACAAAATCAAATTTTGAATAAAGACCAAAAATAGTTGTCCAATCATCACACTGTATGAATGGTTTTAAGCAATTTAATCTCTCCGTCTCGTCTATAAAATGTTCATGCGTATCAATAAATTGAGTCTCCTGAATCTTTTCGAAGATTCTTTCAAATTGGTTAGTCATAATAAATGGTCGTTGGGTGTTGTTTGGAATTGTATGAAATCAAAGTTTAACGATTTTAGTAGTATGACATGCTCTTTGACTTCTGACTACAAGAAAATATACACCTTGCGGGTAAGCACCAAGATCAATTTTATTGACTTTTGATGAAGTCTTCATTTCAAAGAAACATTCATTTTTTATGTCATACAGACTTATTATTCTTTCATCCTGAGTGTTATAATTGACATTAATCAGTTGAGTTGTGGGATTCGGAAATACTGCGAATGAATTTGCGAAGTTGTTTTCTGTTAACCCAACTTGCAAACAATCACTCTGTTTCTGACCTACCTTTCTGTACGTTTGACCCGAAGTTTGTCCGGAAATATCAAAAGTGAATGATCCTTGATAACTTTTATCCAAGTAAGGAGGTTGTGAATTTGGTGAAGGAGTGTAGTATGCACTTGCTATATAATGACCTGCATTCAATGAATCTATTGTGACCGACAAGTTAAATTGACAGTAACAGTATGCGCTGACACCAATATCATGTTGCAGCCAGATAAGTGTATCGCCTTCAAACCAGACCAACATTTCATACAAGGCTCCGCAATTTCGAAATGCAGAATCCTGGCTTATTAGAACAGTGTCGCCGGAAACCTCAGCTCTGAGATTTCCAGATAAAGTAGAATTGCTTTGCCCAAAAGTCAATAAGGGAAAAACAAGAAGCAATAATAAAGTTGTTTTCATATCCATTTTGTTTGTGATGACTCTCGTTTAAATCAAGTAACAACTAACTCATTAATAACCGCAACTTACCAAATTACTTCTGATCTTTTTGCGCTCCCAGTTTTTTTAGTGCTGCCTTTGAAGGTTCATGTTCGGGGTTGATCTCCAGGGCTTTGATGTAATTTGCCTTCGCTGATTCAATGTCTCCGGATTTTTGCAACAACCTGCCCAGACAATAATAATTCATTTCAGAATCAGGATCTAAGCTTATCAGATAATTCATGATTCCGATCGCCTGGTCGGTTTTTTGTTCATCGCTCAGGTCGAATGCCATATCGAGCAGTACGCCTGGCTTTGGATTGACCTCGAAACCGTATTCCTTCGAGAGCACTTCAAAATGCGATTTGATCTCCGGAACGCTCAGTTTCCTTCTTTCAGCATTCATCGTGCACCCGGAAAAGAAAAACAGCAGGGCATTGTTCAGGGTTGAATAGGGAACGTGGCCCGTGTTTCCGATCAATTCAACCCTCCATTCAAGGCTGGCAGGCGCTTGTTTCAGCGTCTCCACATAATTATTCATGTGATTGAGAACCTGCACATAATCAAGGTCGCCATAGGAGATATAAAGCTTTTTTCTGATCCCGGGATTATCTTTAAGAAAGCTCCTGGTTTTGTTTAAAAAGAAATCGGGGCACCATCCCAACATGGGGCTTGCGATTACATAGGCATTGAACAGATCAGGCTGGAATAAAAAATTATACAGTACGAAAAGACCGGTGTTTGACTGGCCTTCAAGTATCTGGAAGCCGTTGGTCCGGTAGTTTTTTTGGATCTCGGGGATTAGTTCGTCTTTCAAAAAGGCACAAAAGGTTTTTCCGCCCTGAACCTGGCCGCTGTCGTTGGGACAGGACCAATACGTATTGGCCACACCTGTGTTGGATATCCCGATGAGGATCATGTCGGGGATACGTTCGCCTGCAAGATTATCGAGGGTGGCCGCGTCATTGGCAAACTGTGAAATATTTTGTCCGTTCATCATAAAGATCACGGGGTACTTTTTCCCCGATTTTTCATATCCGTCGGGAAGATGCTCCAGGTAGGTGACTTCACCTCCAAGTATTTTTGATTCGAATTTCCTGTACTTTCCGATAACCACATCCTCCTGGGCGCTTAAACTCATTTGCAGCAGGCAGGCAATCAATAACAGTTTCGGTTTTTTCATAGTGGTGTCATTATGCTAATTTAGTGCAAATAAAGGAAGAAAAATTCGTCTAATAGACCTTTAACATGTTAATGGACTATTTTTTTGATCAAAGGCAAAATGGCATCTATTCGACATAAAACTTTCTGATGATATTGCCATTATCAAGAAAAACTTTTGCAAGATACAGTCCCTTTGGTTTGTCTGAAAAGTTAAGAAGAATGGAATGTATAAATGTTGTTTTCAGGATTACTTCTCCTTTCGGATTGGTGATTTCAACTTTTACAGTTATACCTGAAAACGCACCTAACGATATATTTAAAAGTCCGCTCGTTGGATTGGGAAAGAGCAGGATACCTTCGGTTTGCCCGTGTATCTGATCAATGGAAACGGGATTATTTACCATGGTTTTAAAGTTTGTTGAAGCAGCCGCACCGGCAGTATCGGTTGCTGTAACCCTGATATTCAACGTTTCAGTTACTTCAGGCGTGCCGGTAAATGTTCCTGCCAGGGTGTCAAAAGTCAACCATGCGGGCAAAGGGTTTCCGTTGGTAAGTTCTGCACTGTATGACAGTGTATTGTTGCCGTCATCATCCACAAAGGTGCTGTCGGGAATTGTAAAAGTGAACGGTTCTCCTTTGATTGCTGTCTGATCGGGGATCAGATTTTTTACATAGGGTACAAAGTTGGTATACCTCAGGCTGTCGATGAGTTGATCAATTTGTATCCAATAAATTGAACCGGTGCTCACATAGCCACTTTCATAAAACAGGTATTTCGCGTCGGCTGTAATATATGGACCAAAATCATCCGTGGATGTATTTACTGATGGTCCCAGGTTTTTTGGATTGGTCCAGTTGCCATTGCTTTTCCGGTAACTTAAATACAAGTCAGTACTTCCATAACCGCCTGGCCTGTTCGACATAACGATCATGAATGACTCATCATTTGAAATAAAAAAGTCACCCTCATTGGCACTTGAATTTATCGGGAGCCCCAATCCGACCAATGATGTGTCAGAATTTTCTATGATAAGTCTGCAAATATCTCTTTGACCCAAGCACCCTTCCGGATATGAAGAAAGGTAGTAATTGCCGGGGTTTGTGACATTCAGGGAATGTACATTGAAGGTTTTCAGGAACCTTGCAGGGGGATTCCAGGTCGTTCCCTGCCTTTCGGATACCCAGCCATCCGTGTAATTATTATTCTCAAAATACAAATGATTCCCATCGGGAGATATTGATAGACAATAAAAACCAGTGAACAGATTGACCGGTGCATTCCAATGATCATTGGAATATTTGTAATATTTGAACTTAAAGGATGTCCAGCTGCTATTTGTTTCCTCATAATAAATTTCTTTACCATCCGGTGAAACTGCGATTTTTTCCACTGCATAGTAGCCCGGGTCAGCAGAAAGGTTGAATATTTGCCGGATATTGCCCGGAGGTATTTGTCCCAGATACAGACTATCGGGGGGTATAGGTTGTGAGGTGGCAATAATGCCAAAAATAAAAAGCAGGGCTGATGTAAGTGCTGATTTCTTCATGTGACTGATTTTTTAGTTTTTAATAATCAGCACAAATGAAGCAAGAAGAGTTTGACCAATTGTTCGGGAACATGTTTTCGAACGCAATATTCAGTCAATTTTGCCTGCTCTTATTTTTTCTTTAAATTCTTTTGGGGTTAAACCGGTGTGGGCTTTAAACAATTCGTTGAATACAGACCTGGAATTGAAGCCGGCCATATAATAAACTTCCTGAATAGTTTTTTCATTTCGGGTATCTTCACAAAACAGCCTGATACATTCCCTGATGCGGAAATCATTCACAAAGGCTTTAAAATTTCGTTTACAATTTTCATTGATCACCTGCGACAGCAGTCTCGGACTGATTGAAATATCGGTTGCCACCTCTTCCAATGAAATTTCCGCATTTAAATATGGTTTTCTGAGCTTAAAATAATCATTAAGCCTGTGTAAATAATCACCTTTTGATAATTCGTTCAGGTTATTGTTTCTATATCTTATTGCATGATATATTTCAGGTTTTAGTAACAGAAGGAACATGATCAATAGTGTGAACATCAGGATAATTATGGCAAAAATGCTGCCCGTATAGGCACACCATCCCGGTTGTCTTAAAATCACATAGACAGAAAGGGAATTAAGCTGGACAATCCAGATTACAATGTAACCCAATAAAACAACCTGCACCCAGTTCATGAATGAAAGACCTTCAAAATTATTGATGATGGATTTGAACGGTACCTTGCTTTTTTTTATGTGATATATTGAACCTATGATGTAGGCAAGATTTTGAAGAAGGCACAGTGAATGAATTAGAACAGATGTTTTTGCGATCAACGATATATCAAATCTGAAATAGCCGAAGAAGACCAGGCTAAATAAAAATGGGACAAAATGAATGAGATGAAATTGAATGGATTTGTTTTTGCTCAGAAATGCCCGGATGTAATAATAGATCAAAGGCCCGGATGTAAAACAGGTCAATTTTAAAACATAGATGTATAAATGAGGCTTGAGAAAATACTGATATCCATAATTGCCCATGGAAAGTGCAATAAAAATCTGGAATCCGAAAACAAGTATCAATGCTGATAATATCCGGTTTTCATTTTTATTGCCTTTCGGGGTTATTAAAAAGAAAATGAACAGGATGAGGGTCATAAACATACCCAGCAATGCAATGCTATATACAACGATCGGCATACTGTTTTCTGGATTAAACGGGCTGTTTGGATCAGCCAATGGCTTTCGACCTGTATTCTATGGGAGTGAGGCTGGTAAACAGTTTAAACTGGTTATTGAAGGCTGATTTTGAATTGAACCCCACCTGGTAGAGGACTTCAAGGATGGTGAGGTTGCTCTGTTTTTCATCGGCCAGTATTTTCATACTCTCCCTGATGCGGTATTCGAGGATGTAGCTTTTAAAGTTTTTCCTGAAGGTTTCGTTGATGATCTGGGAGAGGATTCTTGGATTTACCGAGAGTTCGGTGGCGAGAGATTCAAGGGTGATATCGGGATTAAGGAATGGTTTACGGGTCTCCATGCATGAATTCAATCGTCTCAGGTAATCCAGTTTATCGGGTTCCCTGAGTTTGTTGTTTTTGTACTTGGCAATGATATAATAAACATCGGGTTTTAGCAGGAGAAAGAACATGATGGTGTTGATGAATATAAAGGCAGCCAGGGCATATATGCTCGCGGTATAGGCACACCAGCCGGGTTTCTTCAGGATCATATATATTGCGAAGGAATTCAAATTTACAATCCAGATTACAATAAAACCAACCAGCAGGATCTGAAGCCATTTGTTGTGCGAAGAAATGATAATACTCTTGTAAAGACCTTTAAAGCTGATGGTTGTTGATCTCATGCTCAACAGAGAGAGCACGATATAGATGAAGTTTTGGGTCAGGATCAACAGGGTATCATTCAGGTCTAAGATCGATTCCCATATGATAAACTGATTCATGTTCCGGTAGGAAATCAGCAGGAAGATCACCGCACCAACGAAAGGCAGGAAGTGTATTAATGCTTGATAATTGAAAACATCCTTTTTTTTCAAAAATGAATTGACATAAAAATAAATTAGCGGGCCGATCAGAAAAGAGGTTTGTCTGATCAGAAACAGGGGTTTATGCCAATCCATGAAAAATTGCCATGCAAATGCACTTGTTGCAAAAGAGTAGAAGATCTGAAGGTTAAAGATCGTCAGGAGGGTGGCCAATATTTTATTTTCAAGGATAAAACCTTTTTTATTTACAAAAAAGAATAAAGACAGAATCAAGGTCAGGAAAATGCTGACGATGGTCAGGATGGTAAAGAAATTCAGGGGCATAAGCAGCGTAATATAATTATCGTGCAAATCTACATGGCTTTACCAATGAAAAGAAATCAAATCGGTCAACCCTTGAAAATGTTCTGCAATAAATATTCAAATCTTGATGACTCATTATTAAAAAAGTTCGTAATAGAGTCATGAATGTCGGTTAAGAGGTTTATATGCAGGTTCCCATCTTTTTGCTACCTTTAAGGATATTTAGCATCAGTGAAAATCAAATCGCCTTTTCGCAATTTCAATCTTCCAAATGATTGATCAACAGCGCATTTTTCACTACAACAGAATCACAGCGCAAAACGGCTGTGTCGTTTACTGGATGCAGCGCGATCAGCGTGCAACCGGCAACTGGGCTCTGCTCTATGCCCAGGAACGGGCGTTGGCCATGCAACAGCCCCTCATGGTGGTATTTTGCCTTGTGCCTGATTTCATGGGTGCAACCATCAGGCAGTACGGGTTTATGATCAAAGGACTGGAAAATACAGCCTGCAAACTTGCAGAATTCAATATTTCGTTCACACTGTTGCATGGATCACCTCACGAGGTGCTTCCCCGGTTTATTGATGAAAATGAGGTTGGGTTGCTGGTTACTGATTTCAACCCGTTGCGTGTTACAATGGAATGGAAAAGGCAATTGACGGATCGGATTGCCATCGCATTTCATGAAGTAGATGCACATAACATCGTCCCATGCAGATATATTTCAGGTAAATCTGAATACGCAGCTTTTGCATTGAGAAAAAAAGTAGAACAGCGTCTCCCCGGGTTCCTTACTCATATTCCGGAACCTTTAAAACATCCGGATTTCAAGGATGTACAGGAATTTCCTACCATCGACTGGACTATGGCGCTAAGATCACTCCCTGTTGACAAGCGGGTACCGGAAGCAGAGTGGCTTGATCCTGGTGAAACTGCTGCTGAATCTGCTGCCGCTCAATTCATTGCTGAACGACTTGGACAATATGATAACAACCGGAATTTTCCTGAGAAAAGTGGGCAGTCAGATCTTTCGCCCTATCTGCATTTCGGGCATCTTTCGGCCCAGCGTCTGGCCTTAGAAGTCAGGGATTGCAGTGCGTCAGGCGGATCACGCATTGCGTTTCTGGAAGAGCTGATCGTAAGACGTGAACTGGCAGACAATTTTTGCCTTCATAATCCTGATTACGATAATTATAAGGGATTGCAACCCTGGGCCAGAGCAACGCTTGACAAACACCGCGATGATCCGAGGGATTTCATTTACAGTACAGAACAATTTGAACAATCATTGACACATGATCTCCTGTGGAACGCAGCACAGCACGAAATGGTCGCAACGGGGAAAATGCATGGCTATATGCGCATGTATTGGGCAAAAAAGATATTGGAGTGGTCACAATCGCCTGAAGAGGCCATTGCCATCGCAATTTACCTGAATGATAAGTATGAACTTGATGGCCGCGATCCAAGCGGGTATGCCGGAATTGCCTGGGCGATCGGCGGAACCCACGACCGGCCCTGGGGCGAACGCAAAATCTTTGGAATGATCCGGTATATGAATTACCAGGGATGTAAACGTAAATTTAATGTTGACAAATATATTGGGAATACGCACTTTGATAAGCAAGATTTATTCGTACAACGCAAATCGTAATTTGTTCTTTTTCAAATCAGCCGCATGGGTTGCCGCTAATTCTGCATTGTAAGTTACGGTTCCGCCGCCCTGCTTAACAACTGAGCTCCTTTTTTTTACACCGGATTTGCAGTGTTTAAGCTTATTGTTTGTGCTGATGAACAGTTGTAATCCGAAGAAAAGGTACCTTCATTTTTTTGGAGATAATAGAGCATCATCATCATAACCAATATAGACTTAATGACCAACGGAAAGTTCATATCCCTCACCGCGGATATTTCGGATTGAAATGGATGGATCACGACTGAGGTACTTTCGAAGCCGACTGATAAAGACATTCATGCTCTTTCCAAGAAAATAATCGTTTTCGCCCCACAGTTCTTTCAGTATTTCTGCAGTGGGTACAAGTTTGTTTTGTTTCTGCATCAGGTATCTGAGCAATTCAGCTTCGCGCCGGGTCAACATTTGAATCTGATGGGGGTGGATCAGTCTCAGGCCGGTAAAATCCAGCTCGAATTCACCGACCCGGGTAATTTTCTCCACAGCTTTCGCGTATCGTCTCAGGATATTTTGCACCCGGATGACCAGTTCCTCTGCATCGAAAGGTTTGGTGATGTAATCATCGGCGCCCATCGTCAATCCTTTAATACGTTCTTCCTTGAGGGTGCGTGCCGTCAGAAATAAAAAGGGAAATGCAGGATCCTGTTTCCGGATGCGTGAGGCCAGTGAAAAACCGTTTTCACCCGGGAGGTTGACATCAAGTATGGCCATATCGCAATGGAACCTGTTATATGCATTCCAACCCTCTTCCGCGGAATCGGTCAGGATAATTTCAAAAGGTTCGGTTTCAAGATAGAGTTTGAGCATGGAACCCAGATCGGCATCATCTTCCACGAGCAATATTACGGGGCTACTTTTCATGTTTTCCACGGATTTCAAGTATGATCTCGGTTCCTTCACCCGGAACACTTTTAATTTTTACCGATCCTTCATGCAGATGCAAAATGAGCCTGACCAGGTAAAGTCCCAGTCCCAAACCCCTCTTTTTTTGTCCGGTTGCAACGTTTCCCCGGTAGAATTTACGGAATATATGCCGGAGGTCTTTCTTTTGAATCCCGCTACCGTTGTCTTTTATGGATAAGAGATAGCGATTTTTATTCAGGGTCCCCCTGATTTCAATTACCGGCTGATGTTGTCCGACATACCTGACGGCATTGTCAAGCAGGTTGTGAATCGCCACGTTAAAAAATTGGGGATCCACGAAGATCAATGCATTTTCGATTTCACCTTTATGAATAGTTACGCTCTCTTTCGGGTTGGTCTGGTACCAATTTTTACAGATCTCATCCAGTAAATTGTATGCAGAAACCCACGACCGTTCAACCGAAACCCTCGGATCTTCTGAGATTGCTGCATTGAGGATCTGATCCACGGTTTTCTTGAGGTATTCCTCCTGCGAAAGAATCCTTCCGGCAATCTCGCGGATTTTACCCGGATTCTGTTCCCGGTCAAGTTTGATGATGGTTTGGCTGCCGAGTTTTATAGCGGCAAGTGGCGTATTGAATTCATGGGAAACCCCGTTTAAAAAATCCACCTGAAGCTCATGTATCCGATGTTGTACCCAAAGCGTTCTGATGCTGAAACCCATGCCGATCCCGAACAACAATACCAGAATGGCATCCATGATAAAGACCGGGACCATTCCCTTTCTGAGGATTGAATAAAAATTTGTGACACTGAGGTAGAGATTGATCTGGCAATAATAGGAGGCTCCCATCTTATAAAATTGGAACTTCCGGGCTTCAGGCTGAATGGTAGAATCGCCAAACAGAATCATTTCTTTGCGGGGTTTATCCATACGTTGAATCATCCTGAGGATGCGGTCTCCCTGCCGTACTTCAAACCTTGAAATCGTGACCGTCCAATGCATTTCGGCTGTGGGATCGAATCCGGTCAACGCCTCTTTCAGTTTCTCATCAATGTTCGCGTATGCCTTAAAAACAGACGATAAACGGGACATGACGGCTTGCTCATCCGGCGATTTCTGTGATGAAACCGTTATCTCACTGGCATATTCCTCTAACCCGGTTGCATTGAACTGGATGGCGAAAAATGTTTCAGAAACCGGACCGAACAATTCACGCTCAAGCTTATCTTTCCGAAGCTGATATAGGGTATGGGTCAGGTATCCCAGCAAACCTCCGAAGAGCATCGTCGATGCAATGAGGAACAGGGTTACCGGTAAGACTTTTCTGATTTTCATCGCGTAAAAATAGAGAAAAAAGCAAATGCAGAACAACCTTAAACCATCGTTAAATCTTCATTAAACTACTGTGATGATCGTTTCCGGTAGTTTTGCAGCCATACAAACACGAACGTTATGAGAAGCTGTTTTAAAATTTACACCGGGATACTTTTTTACTTTGGGGTTACACTTACAACCGCTGTTGCCCAACCCTTTGAGATCAAACTTGCGGGAACCTGTTTTCAGGAGGCCAAATCGATTTCCGATAAAGATAACGGATCCTTATGGGGTATCCGGTTATATGGACCCCTGATTTTTGTGAATGAAAAGACCAGGGAAGGTTACGCGAATCAAGTGGTGCCGGTTAGCGGATGGACTGAAACGGATGGAGTGTTTACAGGCAAAGTACCCGATGACATTGGTTTGGCCAACACTGCCTTCAGGTGGGGGAATGCGGTTTGGTCGATGGTGATGACGGATTATCTGTCGGGAGATTCCGTGGCAAGAAGATCCATCATAATGCATGAGTTGTGGCATCAGCACGAGGGGCAGTTTGGATTTCTCAGCCATTACGATCAGGCGGTTCACCTCAACGAGAAAGAGGGGAGAGCATTGTTGTTCCTGGAATGGAACGCGTTGTTGAAGGCATGTGAAACCGACAGTTCAGTACGTCGGGAGGCTATACGTGATGCGTTGTCTTTCAGGAAACTCAGGTTAAAAATATACCCGGCAGGTAGACTATCCGAAACCGCCAGGGATCTTCATGAGGGAATGGCCGAGTATACCGGGATGAAGCTTTGCGGAATTGATCGAAAAGGAAAATTATTATTATTGGAACAGAAAGTGAAATCACGTGATTTCGGAAACACCGTTGTATGGACCTATGCCTATATTTCGGGTCCATTGTATGGTTTCCTGCTGGATGAAGCAATTTCGGGATGGGCTCGAACCCTGCAAAAGGAGACTGATTTGGGCGAAATGCTTGCGTCAGCATATCGTGTAGGGTATGACACGGCGGATCTGGCAGGCCTCTCTTCGACTGGTAGCATCTATGGATTCGATTCGATTTTTTATGCCGAAACACAAAGGGTAGATAAAACGCGTGCCCGGCAGGAGGCATTTAAAAAACGGTTTCAGCAAGAGAAGATCCTGTTCCTGCCGAATCACAACCTGCAAATCCAGTTCAATCCGGCACAGATCACTCCATTTGACACGGTCGGAGCTGTTTATGGTTCATTGACCGGCCAATCGGCATGGGGAGAGATCAGGGTTGATTCGGTGGGTATATTATTGCTGAAAGGCTGGAAGGGTTTGGTGATCGACCTGGAACAGGATTGGAATCCTGACCATGGATTGACTTTCAAGGGATGGTCATTGACCCTGAACATAAAATATGAGATCATTCCTTCGCGTGATGGTTGGGCTGTTGCACGTAAGAAAGAATAACACACATTGCCTGTTTGCGGGCATTTTGACATCGCTTATATTGCCGTCAGCTTTAGCCAGTTGCCGTCAGCTTTAGCCAATTGCCGTCAGCTTTTCTCAATTGCCGTCAGCTTTTGTCAATTGCCGTCAGCTTTTGCCGGTTGCCGTCAGCTTTAGCTGACGGTATAAGGGGTTTTTAAAATCGGGCTTCAGCCCAAATCTCAAATGTAAGGATTGCTGCAGAAATTATATCTTTAAAACACAAACAATCAAATTATTGGGACTGATGAAGCCCACAGGATTTCTATTCGAGCCCTCTGTCAAGCGCCAGGCTAAAGCCAGCTAAAAGCGAAGTCCACCCCTTTGTCAAGTCCCCAGGCTGAAAGCCTGCTGGAAGCGAAGTCCACCCCTTTGTCAAGTCCCCAGGCTGAAAGCCTGCTGGAAGCGAAGTCCACCCCTTTGTCAAGTCCCCAGGCTGAAAGCCTGGGGTTAGAGGGCGTTGGTCCCCTCTTCAATTGGCTTAAACCTTCCTGAGAAGGGAGAAATTAAATATCCAGTATCTTTGCCGCGATGAAAAAGACCGTATTACTCTCCCTGCTACTGTTTTTTACAATGTACAGCCCGCTGTTTGCCAGACCTTTTCAATTCTCAAAAAATGAAGTAAGCAATCCATCCCTGTTGCTGAAACTGGGATCCTTTTATGATGAAAAAGGCAATCGCGACAAAGCCCTCTATTATTACGAACGTTCGCTGAAAGGGTTTGAATCAACAGGTGATCATTCCAGGATGGGTCTGGTGCACAGAATGATGGCCCGTACCTATAAAAAGAGCAGTCAGATGGATATGGCCATTCAGCATGTCCAGCTGGCACTGGAAGCGTTGAGAAGCGTACCGGATTATCCAGGAATTCTGGATGCTCAGAATCTGCTGGCCGTGTTCTACAGCGATATGGGCATGCTGGACAAATCCCTGGAAATATACCATCAGGCATTGATCATTGCCGAGAAGGCCAATGACAGCATGCGAATGGGTATCATCTATTCAAACATGGCCGGAATATATAGCGACAGGCTGGATAAAGAGAAGGGACTGGAATATAATCTTAAAGCATTTTCAATTCTCAGAGGGGTGAACGATGATAAAGCAAAGGGGTACGTGCTCAACAACATCGGGACGATATACCTGGAAAAAAAGAACTATGGACTTGCTTTGAATTATTTCAACCAGTCCTTTGTATTTAAAAAGAGGGCCAATGATCTGCAAGGGGAGGTCTTTACCCGGAATAACATCGGGGATCTCTACCTGAAAAAGGGAGAAATCTCTCTTGCATACCCATATTTCCGGGAGGCTTTAAAACTTGCCATGACCATCAACGATCCCCTTAGCCTGTGTGTCACCTACAGCTCCATGGGGAACTATTACCGGCAAACCGGAGATGAACGGAAAGCCCTCGACATGTTTTTCTTAAGCCTCGAATTGTCAAGAATGATCCAATATAAATGGGAGGAGCTCAATAGCCTCAGGGAAATTTCAACAGGGTATGAAAAGATGAAACGATATCCTGAGGCCATCGCATACCTGAAGCGATTCACCGATCTTAAGGATACGCTTTTCGAAGAGAAGAGCCAGAAGGCCATCACCGAAATGAATGCCAGGTATGATCTGTCCCTTAAAGAAAAAAAGATTGTTCAGCTTCAGGTAGAAAATACCCTGAAGAATGCCAGAATTGAACGCATCAGGATGTATGTCCTGATCCTCCTGACGAGCATCCTGCTGATACTGACCGCTGCACTCACCATCATCTTTATGTATCGTCAGAAATTGGCTGCCTATAAGGAGCTTGTGAAAAAGGATATGGAGATCGTTCAAACGGAAAGTGATTCTGAACAGGTCATCACCAGGGGAAATACCATACTCAGAACAGGGAATGCACAACCGTTGCCTGATGAGATGCAGGAAAAGATCTATGCGAAGTTGCAATCCATGATGGTGACCGGGAAACGATTTCTTGATCCGCAATTGACCCTTTTTGATTTGGCCAGGGAACTGAATACCAATACAACCTATCTGTCGCGCATCATCAATGACAGGTATGCCAACAACTTCAGCCAGTTTATCAACGATTACCGTATCCGGGAGGCCCGTAAGCGGTTATCTGATCTCACATACAGCAATTTGTCGATTGAAGGGATTGCCCGATCGGTAGGGTTCAATTCGAAATCGGCATTCAATGCCGCATTCAAGCAGAAGACGGGGGTTACCCCATCATTTTATCAGCTTTCGGCCAAAAAAATCATCGTTCAGGAAAGGGCTTGCAGTGCAGTCAATATGGAATTGGAAGGCAGTAATTATCCCAAACAGGGGTAGACTGTGATGTCACTTTCTGAAACCGATCGGACTGCTTCCGGAACGTCCGGATTGAACAGGATGTTGAGCATAAACTGCATTGACATCCTCCAGATCGATGGTTTGGAGTTCAACCTCCGAGATCTCTGACTTCTTCGAAATCCTGTCGGCCTGGACCTGGATCAGCTGCTCAAACAGGTTCCGTACAAATCGTCCGTTCCCGAAGGATTTATCCCTGTTTTCAAAAACCTGTGTCAGCAATTTCCTGACCAGGTCGGCTCCTTCGGGGGTGATCTTATATCCTTTTTTTGCAATGAGCCGTTCGAAAATCTCCATCAGTTCGGCGGGGTCATAATCGTTGAAGTAGAAATAGCGGTTAAAACGCGACTTCAACCCGGGGTTTGAGTTGATCAGTTTCTGCATCTCATCGGTATAACCAGCTGCAATGACCACCAGTTTCTCCCGGTCATCTTCCATGCGTTTCAGCAGGGTGTCGATGGCCTCCTGGCCGAAGTCGTTTCCGGCCCCTTCGGGTTTCAGCATATAAGCTTCATCAATGAAAAGGATGCCATGAAGGGCATTGTCGATGGCAGCATTTGTTTTCGGAGCGGTATGGCCGACATATTCACCCACAAGATCTGCACGGGCAATTTCCACGACATGACCTTTGGAAAGGATTCCAAGGCTCTTGAAAATTTTTCCGATCAACCGGGCGACTGTGGTTTTTCCTGTGCCGGGAGGACCGTAGAAAACGGTGTGCAGGGCAATGGGATTTGAAGATAATCCCTTATCCTTCCTCATTTTTTCCACCTTGATGTAATTGATCAGGGTAGTGACATCCTTCTTTACATTGGCCATTCCCACCAGTTCGTTGAGCTCTTTCAGGATATCCTCAACGGTAAGCTTCTTCTCCTCCACGAATTCATCTTTAACCGCCTCCTCAACATCAGCAAGGGTAATGGTGACAAGATCATCGGGAAGTATTTCAGTGTAATCGGCAATGCGGGAAGACTGAAGCCGGATCAGTTCTTCAAACTGATTCCTAATGACCCTTGCATTTCCGAAACTTTTCAATCTTGAGCGATAGAGAAATTCGAAATACTTTTTCAGTTTATCACCGGCATCAGGGGAAATCCGGTATTTTTTCTCAGCACAGGTACGGTTGAATATCTCCAGGAGCTCCTCCGGTTTATAATCTGCAAAATAGAAATACCGGTTAAAGCGGGACTGCAGCCCGGGATTGGAATTGATGAAGGTCTTCATTTCATCGGTATAACCGGCAACGATGACAACAAGCCGATCCCGGTTATCCTCCATCCGTTTCAGCAAAGTGTCAATGGCCTCGATCCCGAAATCACGTTCATTGCCGGTACGGAACAGGGCATAGGCTTCATCGACAAATAAAATTCCATCGAGGGCAGAATCAACGGCAGCATTTGTTTTTATTGCAGTATGGCCGATATATTCGCCAACAAGACCTGACCGGTCCACCTCAATCACATGTCCCTTGCTCAGCAATCCTGTAGCCTTGAATAGTTTTCCGAGAAGTCGTGCCACCGTGGTTTTTCCCGTACCTGGCGGACCGGAGAAGACGGTATGTAGCGCGATCGGGTTGGCTGACATTCCCTGTGCCGCACGCATCTTCTCTACTTTGATGTATTTGAGCAGGGATTGAACATCCTTTTTGATCTCTTCCAATCCAACCAGTTTGTCAAGCTCTTCGAGTACCTGTTCAACGGTAACTGTCCCACCTTCAGCGTTGGGGGTAAGGCTGGCCTTTTCCGCTGTTTCTCCTTCTTCGCGTGTCTCTGCCTGGCTGTTCGTTTTCACCAGTTCCTGGGCGCGCTTCAGATGGTCTTTAAATTCCCGCTTGCCGGGGTCCAGTTTGCAAGCGGTTTTATAGAACTGAACGGCCTTTCTGAATTTCTTTTTTGTTTCAAAACTCTGACCAATCAGGTCAAACACCTCAGCATCTTCAATCACATCGAGCGCCTCTTTTGGAAATCCGGATACCAGAACGTTGATCTCATCATATCGTTTTGCCTGTGAGAAACTGTAAACAATGTTCATGAAGGTGCCGGGGTTTTCGGGGTCAAGTTTGATTGCCTTTTCAAAGCATTCCATCCCCTTTTTCGGATCTCCTTTGGCACAGTGGCAGGTCCCTAGTCCGTTGAGTGATTCGACATATTCAGATTCAATTTCCAATGACTGGGTGAAGAGGTTAAGCGCCTCGTCGAATTTTTCCTTTTTCAGTTTGGTAACGGCCAGGTCATGGTATTGAACAGCCTCTTCGTCGTATGCCGGCGTTTCGGATGATGCAGCCTCTTCCTGGTTTTCTTCGTCACTGGCGGAGGCTTCCTCTTCATCCTCATTGCCGGTCGGTTGGGCCATGATCACCGCCCATGCTCCGGCTCCGAAGCAGATCTGTTTGATGCAATATCCC
>Ga0247841_10003850_pt1 | contig 26902 bp, 34 predicted proteins | sample LaCruzMarch2015__2_FD_192410 | JGI IMG/M metagenome (GOLD analysis project Ga0247841, IMG submission 192410) | Freshwater microbial communities from meromictic Lake La Cruz, Castile-La Mancha, Spain - LaCruzMarch2015_18m | ecosystem: Environmental > Aquatic > Freshwater > Lake | place: Spain... | reverse complement strand
CGAGAGAAAAACTGAAATGGAAGACACCGAATGAAGTCATGAGACAACAGAAATTATTTAGAAACAAAAAATCCACCTAGGAGGTGGTGGTGCAATAGAGGGTGGAATGTCGGATACTTATGTTATCTTAATAATAACACTTTTTTAAATATCTGTCAATCTTTAAATTGTCATATTTATATAGTAATCCACAGGAGCAAAATCATCAGTCAATATAGGAAAATTCGTTTCAATTGGTTTTTTCCATAAATTTCCTAAGTGCATATTTAATTCATCGTTTTTACTTGTGAAAGTTGGAATTTTATCACTTTTCAATGCCACTAAAATCAAATTTTGCACTTGATTGCCATCTTCTGTTTCCATTACAGGAAATATATATACTTGAGAGAAAATACTCATATATGTAAGATACTCGGCTTGCAAGAAATTGCTTTTCTCCCCTTCTAGGGCAGAAATAATATTTAATATCACTACGCCATTATCATTTAAAATATCATATTTTTTTTCAACAGCTTCTTTGGTCGTCAACTGATAAGGAATCGAATAATGAGAACCAAATGCATCCCCAAAAATAGCATCATATTTTTCTTTCGTCCTATTTAGATACACACGTCCATCTTCATGATATATAGCTAGTCGTCGATTATCCTTTAATCTAAAATACAGTCTTGCCAACTCTGTAACTTTCGGATCTATTTCAACAACATCTATTGTTGCTTCCTTATATCTTTCCAAAAAACTTTTTGGATATGAATATCCCGCTCCTCCAAATATCAGAGCTTTCTTAAAATTTGGGTTAAAATGTTCTGCCAAATTGTAATATTTTGTATACTCATTAACTAATTCATCACTATCCAAAAACATCGATGAATGATTTTCATTATTTATTCCCATTGTTTTTACTAATCTTCCTGTTGTTTTATCAATATGATCATATATCCAAATACGATTATATTCCGTATCAGTATCTATAAAATTTGAAAATCCCACTTCACGCAATATTACTGAGCTAAAAACGTTCATCGTTAATCCACCAATAATTATAATAAGTAAAAAAAATAATTTGATTTTTAAAAATTGTTTAATTGAAAGAATTAAAGACATAATGATAAGAGTTATCAATAATATAATCAATAATTTATTAGTGCCAAAATACGGAATTAAATAAAAACCTGCTAAAAATGTTCCGAAGATACTACCCATTGTTGATATTGCATACAGATTGCCAACAGTAGAAGCAGAGGTATCCAGATTATCCATTTTTAATTTTACGGCATAAGGAGAAATCATTCCTAAGCAAATACTTGCAGGAGAAAACAAAATAATTGAACCTAAAACCGAAACTATTTTTGACCCCATAATACTACTCTGTAAAGAAATAAGCCAGTAATCTTTCGTTAAAGTAGTTAATCCAATTAGAATTGCTGATATAAAAATAATTAATGATAAATTTTCAAAATTAGGTCTTTTATCTGCAATCTTTCCACCCCAATAATAACCCAAGGAGAGACTTCCTAAAATTACTCCAATCAAACTTGTCCAAACGAAAATTGATGTTCCTAAATATGGTCCTAAAATTCTTGAACCTACGAGTTCAAATATCATAACCACAGCCCCACAAACAAAAACAACAATTTCCAAGATGTATTTATTAAGTTTCATTTTACGGTTTTATTATAACATATAAAAAACAAAAATCTCGCTGTCATTAAAACAACGAGATAAAAGGTCCAGATGTATTTTTTAGATTGTACATTCTTAAAGAAAAATTATTTTCTCCAGTAGCATTAATTATTTCAATCTCGGGATCACCTTCAAATAATTTCTCAATTTCAGCAATATATTCCTCACATTTTGTAGTGGGGAGACAGAATTTAATAGATTTTTCACCATCTTTTGAAATTGTGGGTTTAAAGATTTTCCTTCTTTTACGTTCGGAGGAAGTAATTTCTATTCCTAAAGAATTAGAATTAATACTCATTTTTTCCTTGAAATGTTTAACAGCCGAAATCGATAATGATGATATTTTAATGACAGAAATATCTTCACTTTCGTTTTTTGTACAAATTAAAGAAACAAATTCTTTTGGCATATTTATGATTTTTAGTTTAGTACTTTTTACTTTTTATTGATTAATCTAAAAACCCCTTGGAGAGGTCCTTGAAATAATCAACAAATAGTAAACTAGAATCTATTATCAAAGACCTAATGTCACTTTAATGATATACATTTATAAAAATTAGGCAACCACTTGAGTACAATGTGAGCAACGCTTGGCTTCAATTGGTATTTCACTAAGGCACTCAAGACACTTCTTTGTAGTCGGATCCGCAGGAGGTTCCTTACGAGAACGAGAAATAAGGAGATTCATAGGTTTAACAACGAAGAAGAAAATTGAAAAAGCAACTAATAAAAATGAAATAAGAGCATTAATGAAATGCCCATACATAAATTTACTACCATTTATAACAAAAGAAAGATTAGAAAAATCTGGCGCTTTAAATATCGCCGCAACAAGAGGAGTAAGAATGTCAGAAACGAGAGCTGTGACGATACTTCCAAAAGCTGCTCCGATGACGACACCGACTGCCAAGTCAACAACATTTCCACGAAGCAAAAATTGTTTGAACTGCTTAATTTGATTAATCATAAAAATTTAGTTGTTTATCTGTTAATATTGAAATTATTGCACAAAATAAGAAAAATGAAAACCGTTTCCCATACAAGAAACGGTTAATCTATAATTTCAAAGCGCCCATAATCCTCTTACGGACAATTTCTTTTGGTGCATTTCCATCAATCACGCTAAGAGTAAAATGCTCATTAAAGAATGGCTTTAAGGAAAGTTCTTTGCGTTTAAAAATTTTGAATCTCTTTTTAAGACTCATAATTTTATCATCAATACGTTTCTGTTCTTTCCTATTTTTCACCCTTTTCAGAGCTTCCTTCTGTGTAATTTTTATGAAAATTACATCAACTTTACGCCCATAAAAGTTCATCAGTTTTGAAAAGAATTCTGCTTGGTCCATATCTCTTGGAAAACCATTTAGAATTAGATGTTTTTTGTCAGATAATTTATTCAGTAATAAACTTCCAACTATTGATTCAATGATACAATCCGGGACCAATATTCCTTTTTCCATAATTTTGCCTAATTTACTTTTTACTTTAGATTTTTTTAAATTTCTCAGCAATTCGCCAGTGTTCACATATATACACGGCTCTGATATTTTTTTAAAATAATCTATCATGGCTAATGAGTGATTATCCTTCCCTCCCAATGGGTAAGAAAAGAATATGATAGTTCTTGCTGTCATATATAGATTTATTGGTTACCACAAAAGACAAAATCTCCTCTGGAAACCAATAAATCAACTCAAAAGTAGTTTAATAATACACTACTATTTTAAAAAAATTTGTCAAAAATGAAAAAACTTGTGGACATAACCGGAATCGGGCCGATGTCTCGTCAATGCGAATGACGTGTCTTACCACTTGACTATAGGCCCGAAAATCAGAAACACGCTACCAAATGAGCTAATGGTCCTGATTCAAATTATCACTTTATATTTAATAATCTTTAGTTGAGATGATTTTTTAAAAGATCGCTTTTCAAATCTGCTCCATCACCTTTTCTTAAATTTTCATATAAAGACGTTACATTCTTCGTAATTATATTTTTTTCATCAATATCACCTTTAACAGCATTAGCAGCATCTATTTGCTCTTGAATACTAACTTGTCCACCACTATAATCCGATCGAACTTCTATTCCTCCTTTCATTGTTGTTTCTACTGTTTTTGGGAGTGTAGCTGGTATTTCATTTTTATTTTTTCCTCTAAATATTTCTCTAAAATTCTTCATATATAATTTTTTCATTATTATTAATTTTTTCATTATAACATTTAAAATCAAATAAAGTAAAACCGGTCAACCTTGAATTTTAACTGTTTTAACTTTTTCTATTTCACGATTATGTGCCTCCATAATAATATGTTTTACATTCTCTGGGTTAATAGCTTGCGGAAGAATAAATTCTATTTCAGGAGAAGAAGTTTGTACCTGCATATTACCGATTTTAAATAAAGTATTTATTATTCCATGCATTTCAATTTTTACATCTTGAATATTATCAAGTCGGAGACTAGAAATTTCTCTTGAAAAAAGTCTTTTTTGTTCAATATTTACTATTCTTTTATCAGTTATAATCCATATATCTAAGTAGTAATTAAGCCAATTTATAAACATAAAAGCCCAAACGAATAATAAATAAACAAAATAGAAAAATAAAAGTAAATACAAATTTTTGAGAGTCAATTCATGGAACAAAACATCTTCAATTAATTCAAAAAAAATAATAGGACCCAAAATCATTGCAAAAGATGTAATCATTTCTAAAACAATAGCAAACCAATGTTTCCTGACTATTTTTATTATTTTTTCATTTTCTTCTAAATTGACCATAATTTATATAGATAAAAATAATATTAAATAAGTTGATGCAACAATAAATACAATTAAAATTCCAGCTAAAAAAATGTATTTTGCATAAGATAAAGCTATACCTTGATCTTTATATTTATTACAATGAAAAACAATAACCCAAGAAATAATTAACATCAATATTAAAATGATTGTAAAAAAAATTATCAAATATGATGGTTTTATGTATTCCAATATGGTCACATTTATAGATGGTATCGAAGGTATAGAAAGCATTGAAGATATAGGGGGTATTGATAAATTATTCACTTTATAATTATATAATATTTTATAATTTTTGTATAATATAATTTAATTATTATAATTTCGGAAATGAGTTTCCCCTCTTCCTTCCACTACCCCTCAAAGACGAAGCCCTTTTCAAAGCATTCTGTCCGAATTTTTCTTTAATTTTATCTCCTATTTCCTCGATAACATTTTTCATATATTCCTTATCCTGCCTACCAAATAAGTCATTAGGAATATTTTCACTACGAATTAAATTTTGCAAAGTTATTCCTGTCGCCCGAATTTTTTCGCCATTTACCAATATATTTTTGAAAACATTTTCAATGGTATTGAGAATAATACTAGGGTTATTGGTATAAAGTGGCAATTTGCTATACCCTGCCCGATAAATAAAATTTATATTTTTTACAAAAAATGAAACTGTATTAGTTGAAAGATTAAGCTCACGAGCGCGCTCACATGCTCTCTCGACATTTTCAGAAAGTTCAGCAAATATTATTTTGGGGTCAAGAGATGATGGTTTGAATGTCGCCGTTGATTGGATTGATTTCTGGTCTCTCGGGTTTGTATCACTTTCCAATCTATTTAATGACACCCCAGAAAGTTCCTTTTGAATAATATAAAGAGGTTCAGAAAAATGTTTTATTATTTGTTCACTGGGATAGTTCACAAGATCATAAGCAGTTTTTATCCCCATATTAAGTAATCGTGGGGCAGTCTGACGTCCAATACCCCAAACATCATCAATTTTAGTTTTTCTAAGCGCATCTTCTTCATCTTTTTTGTTTAAAAGAATAACCAGCCCATTTGGTTTTTTCAATTTCGAAGCTGTTTTGGCGAGTACTTTGGTTCGAGCTAGGCCAAGTGAATAAGTGACTCCAAAATAATTTTTTATTTCTTTTTGAATATCGTTTGATAATTTTTCAACACTACCAGCCAATAAAATATCGGATTGTTTGACAATAGCAAAGCATTCATCAATACTATATTGTTCAACTCGTTCGAGGTATGATATAAGAATATTGTAAACTCCCTTTGAGATTCTATTATATAAATCAAAATGATGCGGAAGGATGACAACTTGAGGAAATTCCTTTTTTATCTTAAATACTGGCATACCGCGGATCACCCCAAGTTGCTTGGCCTCATAACTCATAGCCACAGCTATTCCCCTGTCTTCGCCGACGACAACAGGCAATCCTTTATACTCAGGATGTTGTGATACTTCACAAGATACAAAGAATGAATCCCCATCGACATGAAGAAATAAATTGTCTTTAATACTGGACATCCACCTATTATATAGCAAAAAAGAGACACATGTTATTGTGCCCCTTCTAATTCTTTCCTTTTTTCAAGCTACTCTATTCTTATCCAACAAGATGTTGGTAATCAACCTATCAACATCAGTTTGAAATTTTTGGTGGTAGTGGAATAAACTTACTGGTTCTTTTTTTATATTTAGCAAATTCAGGACTTTCTTCCATTTTCTTTTCAAGTAAGGGAATACCAGAAACTTTTAATATCAAAATGGTTATTGTTATAGGACCAATAATACTAAGCAGTCCGAATGGAACACTAAGCGCAACAAACCAAATTCCCCACCACTGTGTTACCTCCCCAAAATAATTTGGATGTCTAGTGTATTTCCATAATCCATTTTGCATAATCTTTCCTTTGTTCACTGGATTGCTGATAAATTTTGATAATTGTTTGTCACCAATAGACTCAAAAGAAAAGCCAACAATCCAAACCAAAATTCCAAAAATATCTAAAATATTAATATCTTGTCCAATATTTCTATTAATAATTAAAACGGGTAAAACAATTAAAAATAACAACACCCCTTGTAAAATATAAACTTGTAAATAAGAACGAATATAGAACCATTTCCCCCATTCTTTTCGCCAGGCCAGATATCGATAGTCTTCCATCTTACCCTTGTTTCGATTATAGATATGCCAAGCTAACCGCAAGCCCCAAATACTAACTAATATACAAATTATTAGTCCTCTAAAACTCGAGTGACCAACAAGAAAGAAAGATACCCAAGCCAAGAGCACAAATCCCAAACCCCAAGCCACGTCAGCTATATCATTTCTTTTTTTAAAAATAGAAATGATAAACCACAAACTAATATAAATAAGTAAGATTAAACCAAGAGTTAAAAAATAATTCATAATCCAATTTTCGAAGCAATGAAAAAGCTGATTACTGATACAGAAGCAGCTAATACCGTACCCCAAATTAAATCTATAATAGTTATTATAATTGGCCAGTCTTTTATTGTCGCTAAATTAGTCAAATCGTATGTCGCATAAGTAATAAGTCCAAATAGAGCTCCTAGCAAAAGAGCTGTTGTCCAAGAATTTTTCTGTAAAGCTGGGGTAATAACAAAAACTATCAGCCCAATGATAAATAATAAATAAAAAACGATCGCTGCCGTCCAATTTACATTGGTTTTCATAAGAAAACCAATCTGCTTCGCATAAAAATTTTTCGCGACCAATCCAAGCCATATCATGTCGATTGCTAAAAAAATTGGTAGAGTTATAAAATATAGTTTAATAAACATATAGATATTATATCATAAACATAACCTTTATCTAAAAGATAAAATATTAAAAAATAACTAGTATAATATAGTATTCAAAAATTTGTTCCGAACATGGGACGAAGTTCGGAAAGAAATAATTAACATTAAATAATTATTTATGATAAAATAAAACGAGTATATGGGAAATAAGGAAATTAACAATATTGCATTTATTGATGGTCAAAATTTATTATTTGGAACAACTAAATGTGATTTTTGTGCTAAAAATCTAGGAATAGATATAAAAGATATAAATTTGTCTGATTGTACTTGTGGAAATGCATGGAAAGTTGATTTGTATAAATTTCGTGTCTATTTGACTGAAAATTATGGTGTGAAAGAAGCATATTATATGCTTGGTTATTTAAGCGAAAAATACGAAGAACTATATAAAGAAATTCAAAAAGCTGGATTTATTGTTTTATTTAAGGAGCATAACGGAAAATCTAAATCAAAAAAGAAAGGTAATGTGGACACAGACATTGTTTTTGAGATAATGAAAAACTTAGTTGAAAATAATAATTTTAATAAAATAGTACTTATATCAGGAGATGGAGATTACAAAAAATTAGTTTATTATTTAGTTGAGAAAAATAAATTTTGTAAAATACTATTTCCCAATAAAAAATATGCTTCTTCTTTATATCATGCATTAGGTTCAGAATATTTTGATTATCTTGAAAATCTAAAAACTTATATTGAGTAAAAATGAAAAAGGCTCCTAAGGCACTAACACCTTTCGGATCCTTTTTCGTATTGATATTAGTATTTTATACCAACAGTGTAAATAAGTCAATAGTTCGTTCTAGCTCATTAAAACTGTTACCAAGGAACAGGTCAATATCTCATAAATAGGTTACCGTGATTGTATGACCATGAAAACAATAACAGATATATTTAAAGAGTACTTAGAAAGGTATCTAAAAGCAGACAAAAGTGGTAAAAGTATGATACTAAACCATGTTTGTTTTGTAACTAAGATGCACAGAAAAGCATCTGTAAGGAAGTTTAATAAATTACAATTTAGAGATCCATATGTAGATGAACAGATGTAGCAAGGACGATCCTTGCTACATAAGGACGATCCTTGCTACATAATCCTTGCTACATACTTGCTACATATGGGAATGTTGCGTTTCATGGTAGAATTCACCGAGAAGTACTTGATTTTTTAATTAATTATGTTATTATCACAAAAGATAATAGCTTTTTAAAAATGGGTTTGGTTATTCATTTGGTTTATTTATCTTAGTTTCTCTCGGGAAGTTGGGATAAATAAATCATTAATAAACCTTAAAAAATAAATTATGAAAAAAAAATCAGATAAGTTTATCCTTGATGCACCCGTAAAATCAGGAAACTTCAAGGATCAAAGGCTATTATATGTTAATTCACTGTGCGTTGATGGCGCAGAGAATATAACACTGGAGGCTTTATTGGAATTTTTGAAAGAAAAAAGAATTGATCCTGAAAACGTAAAAATCCCTCCCCGTTTCAGAACATATATAATGAAAGGAAAAAATATATAAGGTAATAGGAAGTATTGCCGAGGAAGAATAAAAAAACCAGCCCTACATAAATACGGGGCTTTTTTTATCGTCAGGTGTAGCAACTATGAACCCTTCCTCGGACGAAGAATGCAGGGTTTTCGATGTAGCAAGGATGTAGCAAGGACGATCCTTGCTACATAGGGTTTTCGATGTAGCAAGGATGTAGCAAGGACGATCCTTGCTACATAAAGGACGATCCTTGCTACATACTTGCTACATAGATCTTTGCCTTTTAAGTTTGCAACCGAACGAAGATGTAGCAAGGACGATCCTTGCTACATAAAGGACGATCCTTGCTACATACTTGCTACATAGATCTTTGCCTTTTAAGTTTGCAACCGAACGAATACCGATATTTTGCAAATCCTCGGCAATACTTTTTCCTACGCCTGGGATGCTTGCAAGATTATTTTTTAATTTTAGTGTTTTCATTGGTTTTATTTCACTCCAAATCGATATTTTACTATTTTTTCAATTAAGCTATAAGGTATTGGTTTGGCTAGATTAAATTTAATAGTTCCTTTAGCTGTTTCGTAACCCGTAAGTTCTTTGGCAAAAACTTTAATAGTATCCGGCTCAGGATAAATACCAATGTGATTGGCAAAGCCCGCGTACATTATGACACTACCGTTTAATTTAAACGCTGGGACGCCATAACTCATTACTTCTATTGCCGAGGGTACCACTTTGTAAATCAGTTTTCTAATTTTTTGCAAAATCTCCTTTTGTGGTGATTTTTGCTTTTCTATGTATTCGCCAACATTTTTATTCATCATAATTTTTATTTTTAAGATTTAAATAAATTAAATCTTCTTGCCGATATAAAAAACATAGCCGTAATATTCTTTGTATTTGTGATATAGCTCCGCTTCGTGTCTTTCATTAGCGATAAATTCCTCGGCGGTTTTGTTGCCGACGTGTTTTTTCAAAAACTTTTTTTGCGCTTCAATTTGCGGTTTGTAAAAATTCTCTATCCAGCAATACTCTGGCAAAATAAAAGTGGCAATAGGTACATACCCAGCGTCTTGCATTTGCTTTACTTTATTTGAAATTGTATCTATCTCTGGATATGCATTATTCCAAAATTTATTTATCTCTTCTGGTCTTTCTTCTGTAAACCAAGAAGCCTCAGAGATTGCTATGTATCCACCTTTTTTCAAATACTTTTTCCATTCTATTAAACCACGCTTAAATCCAATATTATAAATTGCTCCTTCTGACCAAATTAGATCTAATTCTTCCTTTTTAAAAGGAAGTTTGTCCATAGAACCTACAATCCCCTTTACCCTATTTTTAAACTTAGAAAAATTATGATTAAAAATATCGACAAACATTGGAAACAAATCTAGACCAATAACTTCAGCTTTTGTATTTTGTACTAATGTCATAGTAGGTTTACCAGTACCACATCCAATATCTGCGATTTTTGATTTCTTGTTTAATCCTTCAATAAAACTAAGAGCTTGTATTGTAGACTCTTCACTTCCAGGGCCTTGTCTTTCTGCACTAGAAAAATATTCACATATTAAATTGAAATCAAATTCGTGTATAGATTTATTTTTTTCTTTTTTATTTTTTTCTTTCATAACCGAATTTTACCACATTTACTCCAAAGTAGGTATCACTACATGTCTAGACATTTCTAGCAGGAATTAATCTTTCCTTCGAGGTTCGAACTTCTATTAAGGCAGGTAAAACAACCCCTGCCCGAAGTTGCTACATCGTTGCAGGCGGGATTATAAAATAAGACTTAAAATTTTGCTTCCCATTTGGGACGCAGTGGGAACTTTAATGGACAGGTAAAATAAAAAAGGACACTCTATACAACAAAAAAGAGGCACATGCTTTGTACCTCTTTTATCTATCAAAATACTTCGATTACTTTTCAAGCTACCTTATTCTTTTTCAACAAGATATCAGTAATCAATCTGTCAATATCTGTCCGGTAATTGATTTTCCACTCTTTGTCCTGGAAAAGTGTGCGTATCTTTAACAATTTCCCTTTTCGAATTTGAGAGATGACTCTGTCGATTTCAACTGGGTCTGTGTTGGTTCTATTAACTAAATCCAGTATTCCTTTTCTTATTGATTTTGTATAATATAATTTTTTGCTAACCCTCCTTTTTTTGGCTAGTTCTTTTTCATAAAAATTATTTAATGTAATTATCTCTTTTAATAGCCTAAAGCAGGCTGCTGGGTTTTCTTCTACCTCATCTATAAATGAGATAAAAAGAGTGTCATCTTTTAAATGCATCAAAAAAGTTTTTAGGGTTAAAAAATAAGTAAAATATTTATTTCTAAAGAGCTAAATATTCGGCTAGTAGATAATAATCTTCAAATTTCTGGCTTGGAAAATAAAATTTTTTCTGAATGAAATCTTTGAATTTCTTCTCTGATTTCCATAGATGTTCACAAAGACTATCTTTTTCAATCCGTTTCCATGTTGTTTGTATGGCATGAGTCAATGCATCATCATAGGATGAACAAAGATCCATCTTAAATAGAAATAAATATTTTACCTCTTCCATAACAATTTTTTCGTATTGTTCCGCTTGTATTGAAACATTTTTCCTTGATGGCTGAATAATATGACAAGCAAGGATTATATCCTTTCGAAAATTTTCCCATTTATGCCAAGGATGACGAAGTTTTTGTTTATAATTATATTTCTTCCAAACAAATTCTAATATAACAAAAAATTGTTTACTTTTTTCTTTCGGGGTTTTGCCCTCTAAATTTTTATTATAGAAGCGCAACACTTCCCGTGCTTTTTTGTATGCAATGTTTTCTTTTAAAAACTGAATTTGTCCAGTAATTTCTTTTTTCCCGACTTTTAAATGCTTTTTCATATTTTTTTAAAAATTATTTGAAAATTTTTACATAAGGGTCAAGAGAAATCAATTCCCCATTTTCTTTCTTATCTATTAGATCTTCAAGGCTAGGTCCATACTGGATCCCCGTTTTACCTTCTATCAGAAATAAAAGATGATCTTCTTCTTTACCTTTTGGACCAGCTTTACCAAGTCCTAAAAATAAATAGATTTTTGACAACACACCCATGGACATTTGAAAAAATTGTCCACGACTCAAGACAAAATCATCTATACCAACACTTTTTTCTGATATAGGATAGCCCTTAATTTCTGACATCTTCATAGTATTAAAGAGTGATTCTTTAATTTCTGATTCATTTTTTTTCTTTTCCATAATTATATTTAAGATTCATTATTAATTGGATTATTTTCATCTCCAAAATTTAGACACAAAAATAATCCAACTAATGCAAATTTAAATACCATTTTCAAAGTACAATACCTATCTTCAAATTAACATATATCAAATCTTGAGTCAAAAATTGTTGATGTACATTCAACATTGAAGTGCAACCCTTCCTTTTTAGGTTCGAACTTCTACTAACCTCCGAAAATAACCATTATAAAATATGATTGAAAATTTTGCTCGCGTGGAAGGAGTCGTTTCGTACCTTCGATTTGGTATGAGGCACTTGGGGATTTAGAAACAACAAAGAAAGAGATAGCTCACCTATTGTCGTTAGTATGAGGGAAATGTCGTAAGTAATATAAATTTTTCTTTTTATTTTACTATCTGATATAATCAAAAACATGAGTATTAAAAAAGAAAATAATTATGCATTTATCGATGGAGCCAATCTACATTGTGGAATGGATACTTTAGGTTGGAAATTAGATTATAGAAAATTTAGAGTTTGGCTTACAGATAAATTCTCTGTAACCCGAGCATATATTTTTCTAGGTAATATCCCCAAGTTTGGCAAGCTCTATACTCATTTACAAGAATGCGGATACACTCTCGTATTCAAAGAAGTCGTATACGATGGAAATGGAAAACCAAAGGGAAATTGTGATGCTGATCTAGTATTGTAAACAGTTGAGGAACATTATGAGAATAAATATGAAAATGCCGTAATCGTATCAAGTGATGGAGATTATTCGTCTCTTGTGTCTTTTTTAATAAACAAAAATAAACTAAAGGTCATCTTGTCTCCTTCAAATGAAAAGAAATGTTCTATTCTGCTTAAAAGGACTGGAGCAAAAATTGCTTATATAAACGACCAGCGTTCTAATATTGAGCTTAAATAAAAAGAAAAAGCCCCCGATGGAGACGAACTCCATAAGGGTCTTTTTCGTAGTTATGTAGATATTATATCATACAGCCAAAAGTATGCAAGTACTTTATTTAGGTTCGAACTTCTACTAACCTCCAAAAAATAACCATTACAAAATATGGCTTAAAATTCTGCTCCCAACGTTGGATGCGTTCAGAACTCTTAATTGGGTTAGTATTAAGCAGGAATTACAGTTTAGTGGTATATCAGAACTTATGCTGGTATAAAACAGAAGAATAGATTATAATGTAATAAAGGTTCCACCCCACTAACAAGAACCCCTGGGTTCTTCCGAAAGGATAGGTGGGGTGGTCTCGTATCTATATATTAGTAGTGTTTAGTTGTACCCTTTCTAAAAATATCAAATTCACTTTTTACCTTATTTTTAATTTCATTATATGGTCTTAGTTCGTCATCGCACCATTTCTTTTTCATAGCCCAACAACAATAATCAGCAATCTGACTATTTAAGTCAGCTTTTGTTTGATGAAAATATATATATGGAGTTAAACCAAAATGTTCCTTCATATATGTCTTAATTGATTTAGTAACAAAATCTTTTTTCTTATTTGTCATAATTTGGTCTAAAATTACAACAATCTTAGAAATTCTTTTATTTTTGTACCTACGTATAACATACTGTAACAACGTCTCACATATTTGCCTGTAAAATCTCTCTTCCACACCTTTCCTGCTTTTAATAGAAAAATCGCCATTCGTTTCTATTTCTTCATATAAAAGAGGATGTGCCTTACATTTTTCGGCTATTACACTATCTATCTCAAAATCTACTAACTCTTTTATCACTGCGTAAAAATTATCTCTAATCTTTTGAGAGTCCTCTGTAGCGTGAAAATATTCTGAATCAATACCATCAGCAAGTAACTCATATCTAGTACCCAAAACTGAACCACGTCCTTTTAATGGTTTTATGGTTGAAACCGAGGTTAATATAAAGTATTTGCTTCCTTTTTTTGAGAAATTAAAATCTCCAGACTCATCAATAAAGATATACAGAGTTTGTTTTGGTTGTTCGTCAGTCATCTATTGAATTATATTGAAATGTGAAGTAAAGTAAAGTGATGAAAGAGCCAGAAAACAATGAATATATTGATGATTTCATCATAGCTGAAACCTCAGAGGAAGAAAAAAAGGAAATCCTCTCAATGACTGGTAATAAGAAAGTTTGGAACTATTTTCTTGACCTACTTAGAGATAAGAGATTTCAGGGTTCAATTAGTAGTATTAGAAAATATACATTAAATAAAAATGGTGAACCAAAAAATAAGGAAAAATTTAGGAAAGTAATTAAAAATCTTTGCAGGAATTTTGGCTTAGATGAGATGTTTTGGGCAGATGAATTAGAAGTTTACGTTCTAAAAAACCAATTACCGAAGGAAAATCTAAGTACTCCTTGTATTATTTTTGATAGAATTGAAATGGGAGAAGATGAGTATCCAGATGGAGAATATGAAGACGATTATGATGACTGGAGTAAACCAAAGGAGCCAGTTGAACTTGAACCTTGGTCATATAGTCACCCAGTTATAATTCGTGTAAGCCCTTATGCAAGTCAACGAGAGATAATCGATTATATTAAAAAGACATATTCAAGGCGTATAAAATCAATTCAAGAAAGGTACCAAAATGAAGATGTATATCTTGGCAAGGTTAAAAAGAAGAAGAAAGGTGTTCAGGAGAGAAATGATTTTATATATCAAAATAGGCACTTACCAAGCAGAGAAATTATGAAACTACTTTACGATAAATATGAAGGAATAGATATTGATTATGGATATATTGGGAAGATAATATCTATGGAAAAGAAAAAGCGAGAAAATTAGTGAGTACAGATAATTTCTGTATTCACTTATTTCTTATACCGAATTTTACATAAAAGTTAACATTAAGAGACCATCATATTGATGGTTTTTATGTTAGAAGATATTCGAGAAAAAGATGAGAAGAACTTGGAAAACTTAGATTCTGACCGAAATCTGGTTGGCTTTTTCTCTATTCTTTTGGAAGAAGCAAGACGAATTGACCCTGAAAAATATCTTGATGGATATGTAAAAAACAAATGATTGATACTGTAATACTAACAATTTCAAACGACAAAGTAACAAGACTTGATAATTCTCAAGGTCGTTTTCCTGAATGGACACCTCAAAGTAGAGCAAATGGTTATGCTAAATGGATTAAAAATATGCCTAAACAAAAGAATATAAAAGACCAATATTATCCAAGACTCACGGCATATAAAAGAGGAAGTGATAAGGACAATGCCATAGCTATGATAAATATTGAATTTTCAGTTCCAAAACTAGTATATGGTAATAATCTTGATGAAGTAGTAGAGGAAGATTTCCCTATAATCATTGATATTTTACATAATAAGCTACTTGAAATGGGCGAAGCAATAACCAAGATTGAGCTTAAAAACGCAGTTGTTTCTGCCTTTCACCCTTCAAAAAATATAGCACTGTCCGATGGCTATAGAGCTTATGGAGTTATAAAAGAACTTAGCAAGATTAACCTAACCAAGAAGTTGGAATTGACTAAGGTTAATTTCAAAAATGATGGTAAGGCTCTTCAAATGTACGCCATAAACCATTCAATAGTTTTTTACGATAAGATAGCTGACCTTAATCAGAATAAGAAAAAAGCCGTAGATAAAGACCAAACTTTAGTGCAGATGTCTTTGTTTAATAGTATTAAGAAAAGTAATCCTACCCTTGAGGTATTGCGTATGGAAATACGCTTAAGTAAAAAACAAAAGTTAAACTCACTACTTAAGATATTGGGCTTAAAAGAAAACCCTAGTTTCATAGAAATCTTCAAAAAAAATATATGTCAAAAAATTGTAAGATATTATTGGGAAACTATTATTAAAGGTGAAAATCTATTTCTATTTGAGTTTGATAGTAGCCCAAGTCAATTGTTAAAAAACATAATAACAAAAGAGCCAAAAATTAAGTTAAGTAAGGCAATAAATCTAGTTGGGTTAAGTCTGCTGTGTAAGGATTGTGGTATACGTAGCTTAAGAAATATTACGGAAAAACATATCACCCAAAGAAATTGGTATCAGATAAATAATAATATTAAGATACTTAATAAGATTACCGAGGGAAAGCTACTTCATAGCTGGGTTAAACAGATAGAAGATGCCCTTATAGATTTTAAACCATATCAGACTAATATTAGACCACCTTAATATACTTAAAATATGGAAGGAATTATAAAAGCTAATATTAAAATTATGAAAATAAATAAAATAAAAATTTACGATTCAAAAATAGTGTTTGGAAAGGACGGTATGTTAGGCGATGATTTTGTGAAGAGGATTATGAGTTATAAAGAAAAGTTAAGGGAGGTAGAAGAAACCCCACTTGAAGAGATAATAAATGACTTTAACAAAGATATGTATCCAGATATTGAACTAAGTATTTGGGAACATATAGCTGAAAAATATGAGCAGTTAACACAGAGTCAGCCAAGTCTGGACATAGTAGGTAAGAATGAAGTGTTTAAGAAGTTATTATTGGAATCTTTTGGTAAATAATATATTTGCTATGTATAGCAGAGTAAAGTATAATACAAATAATATAATATAAAAATATGAATGAAAATAAAGATTTTTATGTCGCTGAAGAATTAGCAGAAAAATTAAGAGTTAATATTATGACGATTTATCGTTATATAGAAGCTAAAAAACTAAAAGCTTACAAAATTGGTAAAAGGTACCGAATAGACAAAGATGAGTTTAATAAATTTCTTAATAGTGTTAAAACAAAATGAACAAACTTAAACAAACATTAGAAAAAATACTAAAATCAGAAGCTTCATTTTGTGATTCTGAATCAGGAGAACTAAATTACATTAAAGTAAAAGATTCTGCTGATAGCATTAACGAGAAACTCATTACCCTTCTTGCTAACAATAAAGAGCTAAAAGATAAATTCTTTACGAAAATTAAAGATGTCTATGTGTTCAATATCCAAGACTTCAAATTCTTTTTAGATGAAAGTAAGGTTGATAATTCCTATACTCAATATGCAAATAAAATAGGACTTTCAGATAATATTGGACTTCTTGAAAACAGAAGTGAAGTTGTTCTAGATTTTCCTTTCAAAGATTGTGTTTTAGAAGGTGGGCAAAGTACAGAGGAAGGTACTGATACTTATTTTAAAAGCAATGACAAAACAGGAAAATATGAAGAAAAAACTGAAAAAAGAGATGAGATATTTTTTAATCAAATACTTGCCCACGATGAAATAGATAGACTTTTTGATAAAAAAGCTCTAGTAAATTGGAAGCGTTTTACTAAAGAAAGCAAAAAAGAGGGTGAAGCAGTAAGAGAAATAAAACGAGACAAGGCAGGTTTGATAAAAGAGAATTTGATTATCAAAGGTAATAACCTTCTCGCCCTTCATAGTTTAAAATCTGAATTTCTTGGAAGGATAAAACTTATTTTTATTGACCCTCCTTATTACTTTAATGGAGTAAAAGCAGATGATGCCTTTGCTTATAATTCTAACTTTAAACTTTCCACTTGGCTTACGTTTATGAAGAATCGTCTAGATATAGCAAAACAATTATTAAGAGAGGATGGAGTTATTGTTATACAAATTAGTGATGACGGCTATCCGTACCTTAAGGTGATGATGGATAGTAAGGAAATGTTTGGAGTTGAAAATTATAATAGTACTATTTCAGTAAAAGTTTCGTCAGAAAGTGGTGTCAAGGTTAATGCCAACAAGCCAGTTAGAGTTAAGGAATATCTTCTAATTTATACAAAAACACAACAATTTATATATAAAAAACAGTTTGTGTTGAGTGATGATTTTGATGGTAATTATTCATATTTTGTAAAAAATAGAGAAGACAAACCTGAAAAGTGGAAAATAGTAAATATTAGAGAAGCATTTAAGGATATTGAGAAAAAAGAAATTACCCCTGAGGATTTATATAAATTTCAAATCAAATATAAAAGCCAAATATTCTCTGTACGAGACATTTCAGACAAATTAAAAGAGCGATTTGAAGATAATCCTAATCAATTTTTTGTTATTGAGAAAGAGAACAAAACTACTATTTTATGGAAAAAAGGAGAAGTTGTTTTCTTTGAAAATAAAGTAAATGTTGTAGATGGTATTGAATCTGGAACAAAATATCTTAGTGATATTTGGAATGATATATCTTGGGATGGAATAGCAAGCGAAGGAGGTGTCACACTAAAAGGTGGAAAAAAACCAGAAAAACTTCTGCAAAGGCTGATAGATATGAGTACTGAAGAAGGAGATATTGTCTTAGATTATCATCTTGGAAGTGGTACCACTTGTGCAGTATCTCACAAAATGAATCGTCAATATATTGGAATTGAACAATTAGATTATGATGAAAACGACTCTGTTGTTAGATTAAATAATGTAATTAAAGGAGATACTTCTGGTATATCTAAAATTGTAAATTGGAAAGGTGGTGGAGATTTTATTTACTTAGAGCTTGCAAAGTGGAACGAAAAAGCGAAGGAAGAAATTCAGAACGCAAGAGATTTATCTGTTCTTACAAAATTCTTTGATACTTTATATGAAAGATATTTTCTTAACTACAATGTAAAAATTAAAGACTTTAAAGAGAAAATAATCAAAGAAGAAAACTTCAAAAAACTTACACTTCCACAGCAAAAGACGATGTTTTTGACAATGCTTGATTTGAACCAAATGTATGTAAATGAAAGTGAAATAGCTGACAAAAAATATGGAATCAGTACAGAAGACCAGAAACTAACAAAGTCTTTTTATAGCAAAAAATAGTATGGCAGAATTACACGAACAAATAAAAAACGCCATAGAGTTTGGTACACCAAAACCTGAAATTCCAAAGTATATTTCAGATAACCTGAAGTATGATTTTTTTGACTGGCAAAGAGAAGCTTTCCAATATTTTTTGCTTAATGAAAAAAGAATAGAGGGTAAAAATGAACCTACTCACCTGATGTTTAATATGGCAACAGGTACAGGTAAAACATTAGTGATGGCTAGCTGTATTTTACATTATTACAAAGAAGGATATAGAAAGTTTATCTTCTTTGTGAATCAAAAAAATATTATCTATAAAACAGAAAATAACTTTATTGATAGCAATCATAATAAGTATCTTTTTGCAGATAAAATTGTAATAGATAATGGGACTATTGCAATCAAAAAGGTTGAAACCTTTTCAGAAAGCAATGAAGGGATTGAAATAAAACTCACCACTATTCAACAGCTCTATAACGATATTCATATTCAAAAAGAAAATCAGGTTTTGTTAGATGATTTGATTAAGAAAGATATTGTAATGCTGGCTGACGAAGCTCATCACTTAAATACTGATACAAAGAAGATTCAATTAGAAATGGATTTGCATACAGAGCTAAAAGAAGGAGCAAAAGCTGAGGAAATTGAAAAGAAAGGCTGGGAGCATACAGTTATTGAATTACTGTTAAACAAGAATGGTAAAAAAGAAGATAATAAAAATGTACTCCTAGAGTTTACTGCTACTATTCCTGAAATTCAAAAGGTGGTAGACAAATATGCTTCAAAAACCATTTCCAAATTTGGACTGAAAGAATTTTTATCTGCTGGATATACCAAAGAAATTAACTTGCTATCTTCTACTTTAGAAAAAAGAGAACGGATACTTCAAGCTCTTTTATTTAGCTGGTATAGGCACAAAATTGCTCTAAAAAATAACTTATCAAACTGGAAACCTGTAATTCTTTTTAGAAGTAAAATAATTGAAGAATCAAAGACTGATTTTGAAGAATTTTTGTTAATGGTAAAAAACTTAAAAGTATCTGATTTTGATTTTCTAAAGAATATTGAAGATAAGTTTATTCAAGGTGAAGGTTCATACGAACAAGGTAAATCAAGGGTATTGGATTTAATTAAATTTATTAAAAATGAAAGAATCAATAAGTCTGAAATAATAACCTTTATAAAAGATAACTTTACAGATAGAAACTGTATTATTACAAACTCAAAAACAAACAAAGCTAAAACTAAAGAAAATATTGATGAAGACACAGACAAGCTTCTCAATAATCTTGAGGATAAGGATAATCACATACGGGCTATATTTACAGTAAATAGGTTAACTGAGGGTTGGGATGTTTTGAATCTATTTGACATTGTAAGACTCTATTCGGGCAGAGATGAAGGGAAAGATGATAAAGGTAATAGAAAGGCTGGAAGTACTACAATTTCTGAAATTCAGCTTATTGGACGAGGCGTGCGATATTACGCATTTCCATATCAAGATAAAATAAAAAATAAACGAAAGTTTGATGAAAATCTTGGTAATGAAATGCGAGTACTTGAAGAGCTTTATTATCACAGCGATTCAGACCATAGATATATTGATGAGTTGAAACGAGAGTTAAAGAAGAAAGGTTTAATTGATGACGGAAGAATAGAAAAACGATTCAATCTTAAAAGAGACTTTGCACAAAGTCCGTTCTTTAAAGATGTAAGAATTTGGAAAAATGAACAAATAGAAAATCCTGAAAGAAAACAAAAGACATTAGAATATTTAAAAGACAACCTAGAGCTTAAGTTTGACGTAGAAATTCTTGGAATAAAAGAAGAAGAGATTGATTATGATAGTGAGGATTCAGACAGACAAAGACTCAATATCAATGACGTAAATAAAAAGACTATTACTAAAACAATTAAAGATTTTGAAAAACATATTTTTGATAAAGCTATAAATATTAAATCTAAAAAACAAAATTCTCTGTTAAGATTTGAATCTCTAATGCAAGAAATTGATATTGAATCTATTGAAGAATTAAGGACAAAACTTGTAGGAGATTTAAAAATTAACTTAGTAACTATAAAAGAGAGCTTTGATGAAATTTCTAACAAGGAAAAACTAGAAGTACTTTTGAAAGCTTTAGATATGATATTTGCAGAGCTTAAACAGCATATAAATCCACATAAAGGAACAGAATTTAAGGATTATAGTTTGGCTGACTTCTTTAGTGAAGAAGTGCGAAAGAATGTAAAGAAAGATGACGATAGTAAGAGACTGGAGGACGAATTGAAATATGAAGATTGGTATGTAGTAGACCAGTTTTACGGAACAAGCGAGGAAAAAGGATTGATTGAGTTTATTAAAGATACGATTATTAACTTAAAGAACAAATACAAAGAAGTGTATCTTTTAAGAAACGAGGAGCAATATAAAATTTTTGACTTCAACACAGGAAGAGGTTTTCAGCCTGACTTCATACTCTTCTTGAAAGATAAAACAAACTTACACTATCAAGTTTTTGTTGAACCTAAGGGAGATAATCTTTTAGAAAAAGACGAATGGAAAAATGTTTTCTTGAAAGAAATAACAGAAAAATATTCAAAGAAAAAGGTGCTGAAGATAGAAGGTAAAAATTATAATTTGATTGGGCTTCCTTTGTTTAATGAAAAGAATAAAGGAGAGTTTGAAGAAGAATATAATAATATAATTAAATAATTATATGAAAGCTATAATCCTCGCCAGAGTATCAGATAAGAAACAGGACTCAAACGAGGCTCAGGTTGTTCGTGTCTCTGATTATATTAAGCGTACTGGGCTTACAATCTGGAAGACATACGAAATTGAAGAATCTTCTACTAAAGGAGATAGAAAAAAGTATCAGGAAGCCGTAATGGATGTACAGAATGCAAAAGAAACTATCGCAATTGTGGTTGATACTGTTGACCGTTTACAAAGAAGCTTTAAAGAGTCAGTTCAACTAGACGAGCTAAGAAAAGCAGGAAAACTAGAAATTCATTTCTATCGAGAAGGGCTAGTTTTACGTAAGGACTCAAATAGTTCAGAGCTTCTTCGTTGGGATATGGCAGTTATGTTTGCTAGAAGTTATGTTCTTCAGCTTAGTGACAATGTAAAAAGAAAGCTAATACAAATGCGTAATAATGGAGAATGTACGGGACAGCCTCCAATAGGTTATCAAAGTGTGTATAATAAAGATGGTAAGAGGACAGATATAATACCTGACCCAGATAAGGCACCATTCATTCAAAAAATGTTTGAGCTTTATGCTAGAAGAAGTTTTTCCACTTTAACGTTAAGAGCTGAGATGGCTAGACAAGGTTTGGTATCAGATTCAGGTAAGCCTTTGGCAACTAGTATGATTGACCATATTCTTAATAACACCTTTTACTACGGTGTAGCCTATTCAAGAGAAAAAAATATTTCTTGGAACCATAAGTATAAACCACTAATTGCAAAAGAACTTTTTGATAAGTGTCAGGAAGTAAGGAAAAGCTGGAACAAGAAACCTTTTCAATATGCTTCTAAACCATTCATCTTTAGAGGTTTGGTTAGATGTAAGAAGTGTGGTTGTGCTATGAGTCCTGAAATGGCTAAAGGTAAGTTTATTTATTATAGCTGTACGAACGCCAAAAAAGACCTGTGCAATGAGAAGGTGTATGTACCAGAAAGTGCCTTCCTGAAGCCCGTATACGAGGTTTTAAGGGCATTTGAGAGCATACCACAAGCTACTATTGATGGAATTGTTGAAGGACTTAAGAAATCTAACGAAGGGAAGAATCTTTATCACCAAGAAGCTATAAAAGCCTTGAGACAGGAATATGACAAAGTTCAGCAAAGATTAAGCCGACTAATGGATATGATGCTCGATGCTAGTATTACTAAGGATGAGTATGATAAAAAATTGAAAGAGCTTAAAGAAAAACAGCACGATATTGATATTCAACTTCAGGAGCATACTCAAGCAGATGAAAACTACTACATCACTGCTGGAACGGTGCTAAACCTAGCTAAAGGAGCATTGAGCCTTTTTGAAAGCTTAGGCAGAAGTTCTAAAGTAGATAAACAAAGAGACCTTCTGAATTTCTTACTTCAGAACTGTGTCGCAAACGGAAAAAAGCTTGAATTTTCCTTGCGTTCTCCATTCGATGAGATACTAAATACCTCAAAGATAATTACTAGGCTCGCTTGGAAGGACAAGCTACGAACGACTGATTGGGGTCAGATTTTCCCCTTTCCTTCAGTATCTTTACAACAAATCAATCAATTACTCGCTGTAATCTAATTTTTATATGTCATTTGAAAACTTGAAAAATAAAGATAAATCAAGTTGGGGAGGTCTCCGAGAAGGTTCAGGGAGAAAGCCAAGATTACAGTACGAGGTACGTGAGCTTTTTAATAATGTTATAGACGATGAATGGGATAATATAGTAAAAGTTTTACAATATCATATTCGTAAGGGAGATAAAGATACGATGAAATGGTGCTTAGAGCAACGCATAGGAAGAGCTCCACAAAGCGTAGATATCAATGCTAAAGGAGTATTTTTGAGTGTTTCTGAACCAACTGCTGACAATAAAGATATTGATATAGATCTAATTGCAAGGGGTGTTTCAAAGGAACTTCGTAAAATAAAAACTGGTAAAAAATAATTAAGCAGAAACACTACCTCCCCCAATTGGAATTTTAGGGGTAATACAATCTCCATCATCCAGAATCATTCTAATGGGCACAGTAGTTTGAATCCCAGAAATGTTTGGACATATGTCTGGCATAGGATCTGTTGTAAATTGAAAATTTTTATTTTCCCAAAAGTTATCTGAAATAGCGGTTATATCACCAGAGTAATCAGTATCCCCAGACAAATTAGATAAAACTACATAATGTTTTGTTCCAACTCCACTTTTTGATACATATTGATTTCCATCAAACAAAACCTTAGATTCACTTATCACACTTGTTTCCCAGCTTATTTTCACTGAAGAGTAACTAATATCAGTTATTGTTATATTTGTAATTGAAGGTTTTAGTAAAGCTTCTTGCTCGGCTTTAGCTTTTAATTCCGATTCAATTCTAGTTTGCTCTTCTGCTTTTTGTTTAAGAATTAAAGCTTCTTGCTCTACTTTAGCTCTTAGTTCTGCTTCTAATTTTGCCTGAGCTTCTTTTTTTTGAATAATTAAATTATCAATGACTGGAACATCTTTTTTAACTTCATTCGTAACTGGAGTTATTATTATTGGCTTATTTACAGAGTTAGTATCTATTGGCTGATTTATTATCTGTATCTGGGGATCTATTACTTTTCTATTAAATAAATTACTCCATACATTCCAACTAAAAGGATTCCACCAAGAAGCGAAGGTAATAGATGGAACTATGAATGTTATTATAATAAGTAAAGTTAAAAGATATTTTTTCATATTTTATGAGCTAGAACGCAAAAAGCTCCTAGCCAGATTGATGGATTTTAACCCATCCGTAACCGTTTCCAGTTACGACCCGTGAAGGCAAAACTCTGACTAAGAGTTCTTTATTCTTCACGGGATTTTGACCATATCCTAAAGAAATCTCTAGGGGTTAGGTCTCATATTAAATTGTAGTTATATTATAACATTTAAGCTATTAAATAAAAACATTATTTCATTTTGAATGAAAATGGATAAGGAATATAATTTTTAATATACTCTTCCAAAAAATCTGCCTTTTCTGGTGAATAAATAAAATCCCTAGAATTATTAGATAAATTATAATTTACTATAGCTACTACTTCTTTACTGACTGGTAGTCCTGCTAAAACCTCCATTTTTTTACGACTTAAAAGTAAACATAAATTTTTAGTTATAGGAAAAAAGAGTTCAACGTAAGGACTCCCCAACCCTTTATGTCCATATGGAAAACTAACCTTTTCTTCGGGAACAAAATAAACTACAGGTGCATCCGTTGTAATAAAATAATACGGATCTTTACATTGTAAAATTTGGATAGTCATACCCGAAATAAGTTGTCCGTATAATTCTAAGTTTTGAAAAATATGTTTTATAAATAAATTTCTTGGTAAATTCACTCCAAACTTTCCTTCTTTTACCATTTCCAAATAATCTTTTACTGCTTCATCTAATTTGTCTTCTGTCATATTAGGAAATTCTTTTATTAAATGAGCTTTCATTTCTGGGATTCTCTCCTTGTTAAATGACTGAGCCCAGTTATGAGCTTGAAAATTAACTTTATACATTTCTTCCATCTCAATTTTACTATGCAGAGTTCTACTAAGCATTGAAGCAATCAATATAATTATATAATCTCCGTATTTATCAAATATCACTGTTGCGTTTGAAAAATTATTTTCAACGAAATCTATAAAATCATCATATTTTGATTCTACTTCCTGACTAAAGAAATCTTCAAAAATGTTTTTGTCTTCTAGCTTATCATCTTCAGGAATATACAAATTCTTTTTTACGGCAACTACATTTAATCCATTTTCACCCTCAATAGTAAATAATCTATCTTCTTTTGTTATATTTTCTTTGAAAAATTCTTTTCCTTTTTTATAAATAAATAGTTTTTCTTCATTATTAAGAAATCTTCTTAAATATACCTTAGGAATATAATGATTTCTTTCTTTTATAATCATTTTTTAGGTCTTTATAAATTTTTTACTAAAACACCATTTTTCTTTAATCTTTCAATAGCTTCTTTTTTAATTTCATCTTTACTTTTACCCTTTGTAGAAATAAGTGTTAATAGCTTTTTCCCATTATTTAGTTGTCCTCTTGATTTAAGCATATCAATAAGAATAGCTGAACGAGCATAACCTATTCCTAGTTTTTTCATAAGAAGAGAAGATGAAGCACTGCCAGCTTCTCGAATTATTTTTTTTGATTCTTCGTATAATTTTTCATCTTCAATACTACCTTTTTCAAGATAAATATCTTTTCTGCCATCTATCGGTTTTATAAATACTTTTCGTGGCTTAGCGCCCCTAGATTTTCCAACAATCTCTTCTTTTTCTAATCTGTCCATAAATGAAACAGCTTTCTCATAACCTATCCCCAATCTACGTTGCAAATAAGAAGCTGAAGCTTTTCCAGCTTCAATAACTGCGTACCTTGCTTGTTCAAATAGGATATCGTTCTTTTTCATAAATTATTATAATTACCTCTCTGATTTTTTGTATGCTTGCTCAATTAGTTCCATTACATACGGAATTTCTTCAGGTGTCTTGAAAATTATTTCATAATCACCATTACCCCAATGTCCTTTTATTGGTTTTGTAAAATCAGTTGTTTTGTTTTTAGGATCATTAAGCTCTCCACTTTTAAGATTTATAGTTATTCTTATTTCCTTAGAGTAAATAATAACATCTGCAAAATTACTTAATGTTTTATACGCAATATATTGTTTCTTGGGAATTTCTTTAATGTTTGTTCCTAGATTAAAAATTTTTTCTTGAATGTTTTCGAATAAATTTTTTACATCATCACTTGCTTTAGCTAGATGATCATCAATTGTATAAACTTTAACCTCTGTTGTAACTCGTTCAACCGTCTTATTTTTTGTTATTGTTTTAATTGATTCTTTTGAGTCCGAAGAAATAAGTTGATTATATAAAATCGTCGAATTGTCAAAAACTTTTACTTCCCAGAGTTCTATAGGTAAATCTCGAAAATTGATCGCATTTTGTTGATAATTAGTAAATGAATCTGCTAAAAAAATAACTCTTGATTGTGACCAATCAATGTCTTCCTTTTTTAAGTTTTCCTTTTTTTGCTGATTATATTCTAGTACAAAATCTGCTTTATTATTTAACATTAACGCTAAATAAGCATACCCTTGATCTATCACACTAAAACTTCTATCTCTTTTGTATTCAATAATAACAAAAGCATTGGACTCATTATCAAAAGCAACTGTATCTAACCTAAAACCACCTAGTGAAAATTCTGTAACAATAAAATCTAATCCAAAAACTACATTCAGATTATCTTCGGTGAGTTTTTGAATACTCTTCTCCAAGTCGATTTTTTGTTCTTTTATCGCTATTAATTCTGTTCCTTTTTTAT
>Ga0247841_10003848_pt1 | contig 26909 bp, 23 predicted proteins | sample LaCruzMarch2015__2_FD_192410 | JGI IMG/M metagenome (GOLD analysis project Ga0247841, IMG submission 192410) | Freshwater microbial communities from meromictic Lake La Cruz, Castile-La Mancha, Spain - LaCruzMarch2015_18m | ecosystem: Environmental > Aquatic > Freshwater > Lake | place: Spain... | reverse complement strand
TGGTAATAGGATACCAAAATAAAGCAATGAAATATACTACAAAGATACAATATTCTCCAAATCCCTTATCCTATCTATATTTAAGCTTCTTCATTCTCATTTTTTTGCAACGTTAAAACTTTAGGAATAGAACGCGGATGACGCGGATTAAACGGATTTTCGCGGATTTTTCTTTATTTCTTTCGATCCGCGCAAATCCGCCTGATCCGCGTTCTATTTCCTAAAAAATTAACATCATTTATTAAAGTTGCTTATCAAAATGAGTTGATATTTTATTTCTCAAATCCGATGCCGTGTAAGGCAGACATTGCAAGGCTTGTTCGTAGTATCTGCCCACCACCTTCGCCAGCGGATCCATCAATCTCTAAATACATTCTATCCCCTTTATATAACAAACAATTAGCAAATACTCATTGTTGAATTATAGCACCATGCTGTTTTAAAATCAACTCTGAATACTCGAAAACTTTTGTCTTTGCTTGAAACAACAACAATGTTATGATATAATACCAACGTCCTCAAAACGTTCACGACAAACTAAAGATTAACACGATCTCAGAAAACTGTCAAACGGTTTTTGGGAATTTCTGGAGGCGAATTATATGCGATTATTCAAGCGAAAAAAAGAAGAAGAATTTAAACCCAAAAGAAACGAGCTCTTTGATATTCCCGTGGGAAGCATGATTGAACTGTCAGATTTAGCTACATTTAATCTGGAAGAGAAAACAACTCAAACTTTTGAATTAAGTGCATACAAAAAATATGAGGCTGATGGTTTCTTGCGATTCATGTATCGTCTCATTGATGAAGAGGAAATCATACTCGGCGTTGATGTGGATGCAAATACCGGTGAATGTAATATTGCTCGTTTTGTTATAGATTCCGAAGAAGAATTTACGGAACCATTAGGCGATACAATAGTCATGGAATTTGATGATCAAGAAAATGATGGAGAAATGATAAAGGCAGAATACCATCGTGATAACATAACCAATACTAAAATGATAACTGTAACTTCTGACGGAGATGATGAATTTTTTGATATTGAATTACAGGATTTTTCAGCCGATGATGGCTCGATCCTTATGGCAGAACTATGGGATTCGTATTTTACTTTCTATCTTGGTGATCCCATAGAAAGAGCAAATGTAAACGTATTTCCCATAGACCCAAATGAAAAGAAACAGTAATTAACCGAGTTAAAAATAAATGAAAATAAACACAAAGACACCAAATACACAAAGATCACAAAGAAATAAAAAGTAACAAAAAACTTTGTGTTCTTCGTGTTCTTTGTGCCTTCGTGTTTAAATTTCTTACAGTGCTTTACTTTAAAAGGAAGGTAAAAAATGAGAGTAGGCATGATCAATCTCTCTACTATTTATTGGCCTATGGCTATTGGCAGAGGACTAAAGGCAATTGAAGGAGTTGAGTTTCTCAGCGCCGCAACTATCGGTGTAAGTGATGTAGCTATTCGGGAAACTCTTGGAATATCTTCTGAGGAATATGCCAAAAATTTCAACATTAAACTTTATGATGATGCAGAAGATATGGTTAATAATGAGCATCTTGATACTGTAATACTTACTACTAAGCATAGCGAACATGCAACTTGGACTGAAATGATGGCAAAACTTGGCGTTAATATATACATTCCCAAGACTTTTACTACAACATTGTCTGACGCTGAACGCATAATTCAGGCACAAAAGCGTTATGGCATTAAGATCGCTGTTGGTCCAAGTGGAAGGTATCTTCCTCAATTTGTAGCGGCAAAGAACGCAATAGATAGTGGTCTTATAGGTAAGCCTTTTTCAATGCGACTTTGCCATCATCATGGGACAATAGACGGTTTTAGCAAAAATGACTGGTATCGTGATCCAAAAGAGGGTGGTCCTGAACTTTCGCTTGGTTGGTATGGGATCGATTTGTTATTGCATTTTATGGGTGAAAAAGTAAAGACCGTATCCGCTGATTATGGCAATTTTACTACTCCTGACAGTCCTTTCATGGATTGTGGTCACATTACAATGCGAATGGAGAATGACGAAATTGCTTTATTCGATATGTATTTTTGTAACCGTGTTCCATATCCATCATGGCAGATGGAAATTGTAGGAACTAAAGGTGTAATCAGTATTCATCGGGTAGAAGGCGATTCTGCAAAGACTGTGGTTAGCTTAGACGGCGCAGATGGTTATGAGTTACTACCATTACCAAGTCAAACACCGAATTGGGAGATGTTTTGGGTAGAGGATTTCAAAGCAGACAGGCAACCAGAAGTTTCGGCAGAGGAAGCAAAGCTAATCACCCAGATTTCGCTTGTTGCTCGTGAATCGGCTAATACAGGGGAACCTGTGAAATTCTAAGGTTAAAGAAAATTGCCACTGAATAACACGGAAATAGGAATATGGGATTATGGGTTAATATGCCTATGATCCTATATGCCTATTTGAAGTTGGCGGATAATATATGAAGATTAGCTATGATCGGGAAGAAGATATATTAATGATTGAAATGAAAGATAAAGGCACTATTGATCATGCTGAACAAACTGATTCATTTATAATGCACTATGATCTTGATGGGGAAGTTTTGCTAATAGAAATCCTTGATGCCAGCGAATTCTTATCTTCATTAATCAAAGCGACAATTCGTGGCAAAGAGCAAGAAATCTCGTCTTTTGTTAGATAATACAGTGATTTTGTTGCTCAATAAAGCATGTCATTCCAGCGAAAAGCCCGCTTCATTTATAAGCATTTTCTGGATTCTTGTCCCCGTTTTCACGAGGATAAGCTCTGCATGACATATATCTGGATTTCCCCAAAAGACGAATTCCAATATTGTTAGAATTTTCAGACGAGGAAGATGATAATGAGATTATAGCTTTAGTCCCTCAAAAATGATTATTTGCATCTGGCAATACAAAGGAAGAAGCCATAAAGAATCTATTGATCTCAATAGAAGATGATTATCTAAGGTTGAAAGAACAACGGAATTCACTTGGGCATCAGCTATTGTTAAAACTCAAATTCCTTGAGAGTTTATTCTGAAATGTTAATACAAGTTTTAGATCGTCTAGTTTGTGATATTTTTTTATAATTTTTGGAGGTGCGCTCATGGCTCAAGAAATGGGAGAGCAAAGACCTGCGATAGTTTTTTATGTATCCACTGACGGTAATGACAGATGGTCAGGCAGGCTGAGTGAACCAGATGATGCAAAGACTGATGGTCCCTTTGCCAGCTTACAGCGAGCCAGAGATGCTATCCGTCAATTGGAGTGCAGACAAGTAGCTGGTGAACTTCGTAGACCTGTCAATGTTATCATTCGTGGCGGTACGTATTACCTGCATGAACCGCTGATGTTTTTACCTGATGATTCTGGAACTGTCAATTGTCCTGTTACATTTTCTGCATACAAAGATGAGAAACCCATAATCAGTGGTGGTCGGCGCATAACTGGATGGCGTAATGAAGATGGAAAACAATTATGGATGACGGAATTATCTGACGTTAAATCAGGAAAATGGTTTTTCAGATCGCTTCGAGTTGGAGATCAGATTGCGATAAGGGCAAGATACCCAAATTTTGATCCTGAAAATCCACGAACAGGCGGATGGCTTTTTACGTCAAAATTAACACCAAAAGATACTTATGACCGCATCTTATGCGATCCAGAAGTATTTCCTGATTGGGAAAATTGGGACGGTGCAGAAGTTCATATATTTCCATCATGGGGATGGGTCAATACTATTATGAAGGTGACTGGAGTTGACAGAGAAAACCACGCTATTCTTGTCAACTGTCAGCAAGATATACGCCCCGGCAACAGATTCTTTATAGCCAATGTTCATGATGCTCTGGATACGCCGGGGGAATGGTGCCTTAATCCCAAAACGGGTGAGTTACGATACTGGGCAACTGATGAGAAGTTCCCTGACGTTGAAGTTATCGCCCCAACGATGGACAGGTTGATAGTCCTTCAAGGATATTTGGAAAGGGAACGTTTTGTTGAGAATATACATTTCGTTGGATTAACCTTTAGTGATACAGATTACAGTCTTGATGAATATTATTCCCCTGCTGATTCTGCGATATGGTTCGCAGGCGCAAAGAATTGCTCTATCGAGGACTGCACATTTACAAATATCAACGGTTATGCAGTGAAAATCGAACAGCGAAGCAATGAAAACCAGATCATCAACAACAAAATGATGAAACTCGGTCAAGGTGGCGTGATCCTCATTGGCGATACAGCGACACAGCCATTCAATAACCTGATTGCAGGCAATGACATTCAGGATTGTGGGCAAATCTACAAACACGTTGCAGGCGTATATATCACAACAGGCAGTGGAAACAAAGTCGCACATAACCGCATACATCGTGTACCAAGATATGGCATATCTTTCAAGTCTTTTGGTGAAGGTGCATCATCACATAACAATATCGCTGAATATAACGAGATCATTGACTCAAATCTCGAAACCAACGACACAGGCGCAATAGAAACACTTGGACGAGATCATCAGTTAAGTGGAAACATAATCCGATTCAATCTCATTCGCAACGTCGTCGGTATGAATACGACACCCGAAGGAAAAATCGTCACGCCACATTTTACGTGGGGCATTTATCTTGATGATTACAGCAGTGGAACGACTGTCTATGGAAATATCGTTGATGGAACGGTGATCGGCGCTATATGTATACATGGTGGTAAAGACAACGTTTTTGAAAACAATATCTTCATGAATGGCTCCGAACGGCAGATGACGCTTCAACCCCGTGATGATTTTATGACAGGCAATGTATTTCGTCACAATATAGTCATATTCAAGAGCATGAATTCTGTCCTGTGGTATAGCTGGCAACATACATGGAAACGTGATCGTATGTCAGAATGTGATAATAACCTTTACTGGCACACAGAAGGACTTGATCTGTTGAATGATCAGTTAAAGATTACCCCGGAAGGCAGTTTCAAAGCATGGCAGAAAGCAGGATTTGACCTTCATTCCATCATCGCAGAGCCAAAGTTTATATCAATAGATGATCTCCAATTAAGTGAGAATTCACCAGCATTTAAGCTTGGTTTTAAGCTAATACAAATAGACCTGATAGGTCTGAAGGGATTCAACGAAGCTATATATAAGTAATAGATACCAATGGTGTTTTTAAATAGTTATCTTCTTCATAGAAGTGCCTTACATCTACATTAATTATAGGTGTTTAGTTACACAAAAGTCAACAACAAAAAGGAGAAAGGCAATTCCTCTCCCACATAAAACCTGTCCTCGTGAAAACGGGGATGCGGGAGTATCCTTGCCGAAATTATTATGAAAGATGTATTTTTTTCTACAGGAACTATACCCGAAGATATGGAAAAAAGTCGTTTATGGACAGGACATTTTTTTGCTAATCCTGAGAAACTGCCATTTTCTTTTATCTATGATGGAAAGAAAATATCAGGCATCCCTGAAGGCTGGAATCCTGTTTTCCAAAAACGACGTATTGATGCAAACCTGATCGAGACGGTTTATGAGGGAAATGATACCGTTAGTGGATTGTATATCAGGATGGAATGCCTCGAGTATTTGGATTACCCTGTTGTGGAATGGGTAGTGTGGTTTACAAACAAGAGCAATGCACCAACCCCTTTGATACATGATATCCTTGCATTGGATGGTGCGTTCGAAGGTTCTTTCCCTGAGCTATATCATTGTAATGGTGATTACTACAGTGAGGATGGCTATACCCCACAGGAGACTCCTCTCCCTGCGGGGGATTCTTTAAGATTTACTCCCACCGGAGGACGTCCAAGCGACGGCGCATTCCCTTACTTCCGCATCCAGTTCGAAGGATGTGGACTGACCATGGCTGTAGGTTGGCCGGCACAGTGGTCAACCGGTTTTACTGGAGTTGAAAATGGCGTGCATGTCATTGCTGGACAGGAAAAGACAAACCTGCGACTGATGCCCGGAGAAAGCATCCGCACTCCCAGAATGACGATCATGTCGTGGATAGGAGACACATCAAGGGCTGTGAACCTGTGGCGCCGATGGTATCTGGAACACATCTTACCAAAACCAGACGGGAGGCAACTTAATACCGCATTGGTATGTGCCGCCACTGATGACGGTGAAGAATTCACAAATGCGAATGAAGAAAACCAGATCCGCTACATGGACAGAGCTAAAAAAATAGGTTTCGATTATGATGTGTGGTGGATCGATGCAGGTTGGTATCCATGTCCAGATGAAAATGGTGATAAAAAATGGTGGCGTACGGGTACGTGGGAACCGGATCCTGAGCGATTTCCAAACGGTTTTAAGCAAGTATCTAAAAGAATTACGGAAAACGGGGCTAGGTTACTGGTTTGGTTTGAGCCTGAAAGAGTTTATGCTGGAAGCAAACTTGACAATGAACATCCGGAATGGTTACTAAAGGTTCGGGAAAATCCGTCAGATACGAACAGATTGCTTAATCTCGGAAATCCAGAATGTCGTCGCTGGCTCACTGACCATATCTGCAAACTCATCAAGGATAATGGTATTAGAATATACCGACAAGATTTTAACTTTCCTCCGCTTCAATATTGGCGCGACAATGATGATGAAGACCGTCAGGGGATCAATGAAAACTTCCATGTGCAAGGGTATCTTCAATACTGGGATGACCTTCTAATACGTAACCCGGGTCTGTGGATTGATTCATGTTCTTCGGGCGGGCGCAGGAACGACCTTGAAACCATGCGCCGTTCGGTGCCACTGCATTATACCGACTACGGATATGGAAACCATCCTGTAAAACTGGCGTTCCACCATACACTATATTCATGGATACCCTATTTTAAGGAAGTCACACTTTCTTGGGACGTATGCAACCCAGGAGAAGATACGAGATTCGACAAACAGGTTGACAGTTTTTCGTTCCACTGCGGTATGGCGCCGATGATGTTTGCTTCATTGGATATCCGCAGGGATGATTATGACTTTGGACTTGGCGTAAAAATGATTGGTATATGGCGCAGAGCGTCTGATATCATACTGCATGGTGACTATTATCCTCTGACTCCATTTTCGAAGAGCAATGAAAAATGGTTGGTATGGCAGTTTGATATACCTGAAACTGGAAAAGGTCTGATCCAGGGGATCCGTTTTGCTAATTGTCCAGATGAGAGCATTACTGTATATCCGAAAGCTATATGTTCAGATCGAACTTATGCTTTTGAAAATCCAGAGACACTGGAGATAATTGAAATTTCAGGATCCACCCTTATACAGGATGGATTTACATTCAAACTACCAAAACGAAGCGCAGCCATCTGGTTTTATAGAGTGAAAGGTGAATAAACTGAAATAAAAAGGGGTTGGATGAGAATTCCACTTTTTTTCAGTTATTATACGAGTTTTTCACTTATAGAAACAAAAAGAAAATAACCACGGAGAACACAGAGGAATTAAGAAGTAAGAATTAAGAAAGAATTCCGTATTCATAATTCTTAATTTCTAATTCTTAATTTATTTCTGTGTCTCCGTGTTTAGCTTCTTTTCTATAAGTGAAAAACTCGTATTACCAATTTAAATATGACATTTCATTATAGCGGTAATCCATTGTTGATGTAATTCGTTTGAAATATTTAATTATACTGATCTGTTTATACATGTGAACACAATTTTTCATTTGGCTCTTTGGAATAATGATTGGAGATGATTTCTAATGAAATTCCTGCGTTACTTAACAATAACGATACTCTGTCTAAGTCTTTTCTTAGTCATAGAGACTGCAAGTAATGCCAATGCCTATGGTTGGATAGACGGAACGCCGCTTTTACATGATGAATCAATGCTCCTGTTAAATGCAATTGGGAAAAATACCAGACCAACACTTGCACCGGGTCTTGAGGGTGTAAGAAATGATCCTATATATGTAGTTGGGGATATAAATCAATATTATGCCCTTAATATGACAAACAACCGTCAATATACACTGCAAGCATCATGTTATGCAGTGACCGACAAGGCGTACATATTTGTTGAAAAAGGTACTTCTGTGACTCAAGACAAGATCAATGCTCTGGCAACCTCGTTTGATCGTATATACAGTGAAATCACAAAAAACTTTGGAATGCCACCCACTAAAGTTGATAACGATCCAAGAGTAAATCTGCTTATAATGGACATAGTTGATGGGGCAAGGCAAAATGGTGTAATGACGTTGGGGTATTTCAGTCCTATGGACCAGTTTACAAATATCGAGTTAGCGCCATGGACAAGAAAGAAAAGCAATGAAACTAACATACTCTACATAGATTCTATATCCTTGAGTTCAAATAAAATAACAACAGAGGCTGTAATCGCTCATGAATTTACACATCTAATACAATGGGCAAGAGACCCTGAAGAATCAACATGGGTTGATGAAGGTCTTGCGGTATATGCCGAAAATATGCTAGGTTACAGTGATGATGTAAAATCGCAAGTATCAGTTTATGCGCAGAATCCCAACGTATCATTGATAAACTGGGATAATAAAGTTGAGAACTACGGAGCCGCTTATTTGTTCTTTGCATACCTGTCAGAAAAGTTTGGTGGTGTACCACTCATATCTAACATTTTGAAAAACGAGGCTCAAGATGTAGATGGCATCATAAAAACGTTGTCAGCCAAAGGAATAACAAAATCTTTTAGCGATATATTCTCAGATTGGGTTATAGCAAATTACTTAGACAATCCAAATCTTGAAGATGGAAGATATGGATATTCAACTCTCGACGTCAAACTGAATTCTTCTTTAGTGGAGAGTCAATATCCGATAGATCAAAAAAGTTCTAGCGTTTTGCCGTGGTCAGTAAAATACATAGAGTTCCAGAAAGGGCAGGACAATGTGTTGAATTTATCTTTATCCGAAAGTGATCAAAATAACATAAATGCCAGACTGATAGCTATAAGCGCTGATAGTAAAGTTATCGTATCGCTGGTTAAATCAATAGCAATACAATCAGGTAGTGCTTCTGTACCAAAAGAAAACATTAAGACAATATTTGTTGTTACTTCACAGCCTGATCCACCAAATTTCAAGCAGGATAGATCAGTTTTTGCTTATTCTGCGGAGTCTCATACCGTTAGCTTTGCAGTTACCCCATCCGGAAGCAAGATCACAACATGGGGAAGTATCAAACGTAGTCAGTAATGAGTAAAACAACTAGATAGAAAATACTCATTACTCATCACTTGATTTAGAAGAAAAGCTGGCAATTCCTTACCTTTTCCTCTCAGTGCCTCAGTGTCTCCGTGTTTTTTCATGAATTATGACTATTAATCAGCTAACTGAAAAAGTCGTATTAACAGAGATCAATACATTCACAAGGAGAGCAAGATATGCACCCATTTGCGCTGCTACACATACCAAAAGGCTCAGTAGGAATACACTGGTTTGAACAGAACAGCTATGCGATAAGGGACTCGCATGGTACAATAGCACTGATTGACCCATACTTCCCGCATAATCGTCCATCAGACGTTTTCGTGCATACAGGACCACCGTTGGATGAATCACAACTTCCAACAAACTATGTTCTTGTGACTCATGCACACGGAGATCACACCTGTTCAGAAACTTTAAACAGGATTCGTAAGAATTGGTCCGGCGCAATATATGTTGGACCAAAGGAAAGCATCAGACAGATCCTTGAGGAAACACCCATTAACGAGACTTACACAAGAACAATATCGGCAGGTGAAAATGTAAAGATAGGCACAATGATAGCTTATGCAGTATATGCAAAGCCACCAGAAGGCGATCCAAAGGCAGGAATAGGCAAACCAGATGTGACACATTTAGGATATGTTATAGATGCTGATGGAGTAAAGCTTTATTTCTCAGGAGATGAGATAAATACATTTGCAGATAATGATGATCTCGTGAAGGCAGTTGCAGATTTGCATCCAGATATAGGCTTTATTACTAATCATCCGTCTGAAGGAGAGTTCCCATTCATTGATGGATGCGTCAAGATGGCTAAACGTATTGGATTAAAGACCGCTGTTCCAGCGCATTATTCCTGTTTTGTAAAGAGGGATTACGATCCGAAGAAATGGGCAGATGCGTTCCCATCAGACGGTCCCAAACCGTTGATCATTCCATCGAATTCGCATATTATATATCCGTAGTTCTCAGGTACCTATTTTTTTGTTCTTTCTTCTTCAATAACTCATACTGCGGTTATAATGCTGTTCTTCCATTGAAATCGCTCATGCGAAAATTTGATAAGCCAAGAAATCCCCCTAACCCCATAGCCATTAAGCTAATCTTTACCCACAAATCATAGATATTGTAGAAACCAAGTCTTTTCCCTCTTTAGCTAAAGAGGGATTAAGGGAGATTTGATTAAGGTTTTGGGTCATTTGGTTCAATAGATACTCAAAAATATCAATAGAGTTATCAGAAAATTAACCGCAGATAAACGAGTGTGTCCCACTTATGAAACATCATGACAAAATTATTCACCACAGAGGCACAGAGATCACAGAGAATTCGCAGAGGTTTTATTGATTTCCCGACTCGGCGGAGCTGAGAATTGATTTTCTCATCGTTTCCTCTGCGTTCTTTGCGTCTCTGCGGTAATTTTTTATGTTTCATATATGGGACACACTCAGATAAACGCAGATGCACGCAGATATTTTTAATATTTTCCTTATCTGCGTTAATCTGCGGTTTAATAATAAATTGTTACCAAAATCTGTTTGTAATGTGAATCATCTCTTAATATTTAGTTTAATTAATCAAATTCCCCCTTTTAGCTAAAATGGGGTTACAAATCCTTTATCCACGTGGGTTTATAGACTTGTGGGTAAAGATTAGGTTGCTAAAGAGGGAGTTAGAGCCATTTCCCCCTTTAGCAAAGGGGGTTAGGGGGATTTAAACCTACATTGAGCAGATGTTCATAAGAGAAAATTTAATATTATCATAAACCCGCATGAATCGTTGTTTTATGGGATTATTGTAAGCGAAAATCTAAACACTAATACACTAATAAATGAAGTGATGAGTAATGTATAATGAGTTATGAGTGTGTTTATGTAATCGTTAAAAAATGCCATTTTGACATAGTATTTCAACGTTTTTCACAACCCCCTAGCCCCTTTTGCTAAGGGGGAATGTTGATGCCGACTCGATTTATTCCCCCTTAAAAAAGTAGGTAACTGCTCAATGTAGGTTTAAAAACGCTAAAAATTGAATTTGTTACCTTAATTTTGAACCATGACTAAAATGGTACACGAATGTCGTATTTTCCGGGCTTTGTGACAGGAATCGCACCACCGTCAATCATAAGATCAAGAGGAGAACCTTTTGTCTGTAATGGCATATATACTACATCATGTATGCGCAGAGATTCGTAAATAGCCATCATGATCTCCATAGATGAACGTGCATGACGTGCAGCGCCTCGATGCTCATCTATTCTGCCTTCGATCCATGCGATCAATTCTGATACCTGACCGGGGCTTACATCAGCAGGCGCAGACCATCCCTCTTTCATCACTAGCTTTTCTTGCACAACAGGCTCACCTGGCTTGATTTCCTTCCATCCTGCCTGATCACCATTCATGAGATAAACAAGGTTGTTGGCAAGCCTGAGAATACCCTCAGTACCGTATATATCAGATTCCATTGGATAAGGTTTCGGCAGATCGCTTTCCATCACAAGCCTTGCACCGCCTTTGAAGCATACAAGTCCCATACAAAGGTCTTCTATACGTACCCTACGTTCCCATTTGTCGCTGTGTCGTGAAACCTGTCCAATGACCCATTCTGCATCTGGATCACCTAATAAGTATCGAACTCCATCAATCGCATGTGTGCCGTTGTTGAGCAGACCATCACCAGAATAACGAAATGCGGATGTTGGCTGTCCAATAGCACCGGAATGAATAAGCTGACGTGCCAATGTATTTACTGGACTGAAACGCCCTTGATGTCCAATGATGAGCTTTGTTCCACTAGCCGACGCCGCCTCAAGCATAGCCTCAGCATCACCAAGACACGTAGCAATAGGCTTTTCGCATAATATGCCTTTTACACCTGCCTTGCAAGCGTCAATAGTAATGCCGGCATGGGAACCGTGCCAAGTGCATACGCTAATGAGGTCTGGTTTTTCTTTTTCAAGCATGAGTTTATGATTCAGATAACATGAGCCTTCAGGTATCTCAAACTCACCTCCGAACTTGCCTACCGCATCTTCGTTTATGTCTGAACAGCAGACTATTTCAGTATTTTTATCTTGCTGGTATGCCTGCGCATGTACACGGGCAATACCTCCACATCCAACGATCCCGACTCTATACTTTGCCATTATAATCCTCCGCAAAAAAAGAAATATGACTAATTTAACATTACTTTGTGTAGAGTATATCGGATAGTCTATGAGAAGATCAAGGTTTTTTTCGAGAAATAAATAATTGACACTAAATTTTTGAACTGTTAAAATTCTGTTACTTTCATGGCGTGTTTTCGCTTTTTCTTAAGTCTTAATAATTGAAGTAGAGCAAACTGCTAGTTTGCTCTTTATATAGCTCTATATTTTAGCAATCTGGCAGATTGCTCTACAAAACGGAAGCGACACAATGCACACAGAGGACGGATACATCATTCAGGAATGTCTCAACGGCGATGAAACTGCGTTTGCCTTTCTTGTGGATAAATACAAGAAAAGCGTTTACTCACTCGCATATACCAGAGTAAACAATTTTCACGATGCTCAGGACGTCACTCAAGAGGTATTCATCAGAGCTTATAAAAGCCTAAAAACACTGAAACGTTGGGATAATTTCATGGGCTGGCTTTATAGAATAACTATCAACGTCTGCAAAACTTGGCTCAAGTTGAAAGATAGACAACCTGATAGTGACTTCATTGAAGATCAGGACGCAGGTTTGTTGGATCGCAATTCAATAGCGTCTTACAGAGAGAAAATTGCTCACGAGTCAATTCAGGAAGCGTTGGACTCTCTGCCTGAAATGTATCGGGAAGTTCTAACTCTACGGTATTTTGGCGGGATGAATGTCAAAGAGATTTCAATATTCATTGGCATATCACCCCGTACAGTTGACCGAAGACTCAAGGAAGCATTAACGCAATTAAAGGAGGAAACACTAATCATGATGGGTACAGCGAAAGAACAGCACGGATTACCGTCAACATTCACGTTCAGTATTGCAGAAATGGTTAAGCATGTAAAGGTTCATCCAGTATCAACGATAAAAGGATTACCGTGGGGATTATCTTTAGCAACGGGGATTTTCCTCACAATTATGAGTTTTAATCCACAGTTGAATCCTGTCACCATGCTGGGTTCTTTTGGAGGTTCATTGCTTCCAAGCGAATCGAAAGTTTTGAAAGTTGGGGAAATACCTGTTGATATAACTAAAGTCTCTAAAATGTCATTTCTTTCTAGCCAACAGGGAGACGGAAATAGTAATGAACCATCTTTTAAGCAAAACGCTTTATTCATGGCTCCAAAGGCTAATGTTGGTGAATGGGTAAGGAAGGCTGATATGCCAACCGCAAGAACAGGTTCTGCTAGTTGCGTATTGGATGGAAAAATTCTTACTTTTGGTGGTTCAAGTAAACTAGGTGCTTTGACAAGTGTTGAAGAATATGATCCAGCAACGGATAAGTGGACAAAAAAGCAAGATATGCCTACACCAAAAACATGGCATAAAGTCTGCGTAGTTAATGGAAAAGTATACATAATTGGTGATATGTTCGATCGTGTTTCAATATTAGAATATGATCCTTTGAAAAATACTTGGACAAAAAAAACGGATATGCCTACGCCAAGAATGTTGTTTTCATCTTGTGTAATAGATGGAATGATATATGTTTTTAGCGGATCACAAGGAAATGGTGCAGAGAAATCAAACGTGGATGTATATAATCCTTCCAAAGATGAATGGGTAAAGAAAAAAGATATGCCAGTTGCACGAGAAGGAGCTACTGCAAGTGTAGTAAAAGATAAAATATATATCATAGGCGGATGGAAACCTCCAAACCAGACATTAAATACTGTCGAAGAATATGACCCAATAAAAGATGAATGGAAAAATAAATCCCCAATTCCAACAGCAAGAGTTTATCATTCAGCATGTGTAGTAAATGATAAAATTTATGTTATTGGTGGATGTGATAGTTCTGATCGAGCATTTTCGACAGTTGAAGTTTATGACCCAGCCGCAGATGTATGGGAAAAAATAGCGGATATCTCAGAAGCAAGATGCTTTTTCTCTGCTATTGAATTTGATGGTAAGATTCTTGTAGCTGGTGGAAGCCCAATATTTTGGGATGTATTCCCTAACATTGAACCTTTATCAAGTGTTGAAGAATACGACACAGGATTCAAACCATCTCAGAATGTCGAATCAAAAGGTAAGCTGTCAACGACATGGGGAAGCAAAAAAAGATAGGTTCAGGAATAGATTTTTCCTTTTGATTTTATGCTGTCATTCTAGCCTGTGCTAGAATGACAAATGCTCTACTTTGAAAAGTTATTGACTCTTATAATGCCCTTTGTTATACTAATTGTAGTACCAAAAAAATTCAAAGGGGTGATATAAATTATGGCATCCGTTAAAACAGCAATATCTTTGCAAAAATCGTTCCTCGATCAGGTTGATGAATTAGCCCATGAACTGGATATATCTCGCAGTCGTCTTTTCGTCCTTGCAACAGAAGAATTTATCAAACGCCGTAAAGCTCAAGAACTTACCAAAGCAATAAATGATGCTTATGTTGAACCTGACCCGGAAGAGCAATTTGTACTCAAGAAAATGCAACGCAAATACAAGAAATTGGTGGAAGGACAATGGTAATCAAACAAGGAGATGTATTCTGGATTAATTTGGACGAACCATCAGGTTCAGAACCGGGCTATCGTCATCCTCATGTAGTCATTCAGAATAATGCAATTAATCGCAGTCGTATAAATACAGTAATTGTTTGTGCTATAACTTCAAGTCTAAAGCATGCTGAATCACCGGGAAATGTACTCTTGAAGAAAGGAGAGGCAAACTTACCTAAGCCAAGTGTAGTAAATGTTTCTCAGATAATAACTGTAGATAAAAACGACTTAAGTAAAAAATAGGAACACTTTCATCAGATCGTATTCATCAGATATTTGATGGCATTAAGCTACTGATCGAGCCTTATGATGTTGAATAACTAACTTGTGCAGTAAGTAGGTTGGATTGAGGAACGAAATCCAACCTACTTTTTCTTTGTGTTTAATAACTGAAAAAGTCGTAATATTACAGCAAAAAAGAGGATATCGCCTCAATATACTGCCCTGATTCACAGTCCTTTATCTCCAGATTACCAGCAATACTATAAGCAGATCGAACTATACCCAGTTCTTGCTCTATCAACTCAGAGTCGGCTTTATCCTTATTTTGATCGGTTATGTTAGCCATCAAAAGCTTACGTGGTGCAATACATGCGGATATGTCAGGCAGATCATAAGCATTTAAAGCTCCCGCCACCATTGATGGAATGAAATCGGTGCTATAATAGCGATTCATCACAATAGAGCGATAAGAAATCAAAGGCTCAATTAAGGCAATCTTGCCAATAGTGTCCTCAAACGCCCCTGCATGAAGTAAAGACGGACACATTTTTCCTCTGGCAATCGCAGAAATATTTTTGTCGTCAATATCATCCCTGCTTTCAAGATACCGGACTATCCTTACTATATCGCCTGCCTGAATACCAAGAATACTTCTAGCGATCAGTATAGAGCCAAACCAAACGTTATACCAGGGACTATAAGCCGATTCAACAGCATAAGACCCGCCTGTTTCCCCTGTTCCTGTCAGGTCAGGCACTAAAACAGCAAAGCCCTTTTTCGTCAGCAACTCTATTTCTTCACTGCCAGCGGATTTGCCATCAGGATGGATGTATATTACCGCAGGATGTTTTATTGCTTCATTCGGGATCGCCAAAACCAATGGGATGACACATTCTCCTTCACCGTCAAGCACGTATCTTTCGATAGAGTATCCTTCGTGCTGGTATCTACCAAGAAATACAGATTTAGGAGTGCGATCAGGATGAATATAACCAGAAAGGCATCTGGCTGAATGTTTAACTGACTTTAGATGTTCAGGAAGGTTCTTACGTGAGTTTTCAAGATTCTGTATCAACTTTTGTGATTCAATCCTGTTAAAATCAAAAACTGTTTTACCACCAAGAGAAGTAGATACCTGTCCAGTTTCAGTAATTTTGAGTTCCTCTTCGGTTAAGAATTCAACCACTTCGTCAATAGCACTTCCCGGCTGGTTCAGATGTTTCTGGAAGAAAGCATACATAGCTTCACGGTTTTTTTGTGTAGAGTCGTGAGGTGCGTCATCCTCTGTCATACTAAAATTGTCTTCTTTACCAAAAGCCTTATAAGCTTTTTTCACTTCTTTGTACGTTTCTCTTGCGCCTTGAATACTGAAAAAATCACGGGTAGTACTCATTATTAAAGCGGGTTTTGGCGCCCTTACCTCAAGTAGATCAGCATGGTCTATGCTGTTGGCAATCGCATGATAAAGATTCTGTTCTCCATCCTGTGGACCAATTGATTCCATAAGCCTCTTAAAACCAGTTATGTAACATTCAGGTGCCGCCGCTAGAACTCTTTCATCAAAGGCTGAAATATAAGAAGTACGAGTTCCACCGCCTGAAATTCCATTAACCCCGATTCTTCCCGAATCCACCTCGTCACGGGTCTGCAAATAATCAATCGCTCGTATGCCATCCCATACACAATAACGAGCAAAGGAATTGCCGGAAACAAAGCATTGAGTTCCAATGTAAGAATGTTCACACGTTGACCACCCGATGCATGATCTGCCTATGTCGGGATCGAAATACTGAAGCCTTTCACCCTGACCAATAGGATCATAAGTGAGGACAACAAAACCTTTTTTAACAAAGTTAAGAATAACTGTTTGATAAAGCTGTTCACGGAAAGCATTATCTGAGTGTCCAATGGGATTCAATATCACGGGAGCTTTACCTGTTAACCCATCTGGAATAAACAAACATGCGGTTACGTAAAGCTCTGGTCTTGACTCAAAAATTATCTTTTCAAGCCGATAGCCTTTTTTGTTGATTATCCCTACAACCTTCGGGTTTAATGGGGTTTTTTCTGGAAAAGGTCCAACCAGTTTCATCAGTGTTTGACGAACTTCCTGTTGTCTTTTGAGCCATTGAGTTTCTGTTTTCAATGTTGCTATTTTTTCGACCCTTTCTTCGAGAATCTGAAAAGCCTGTGCGCTTACGTGTTTATATAGCATATTCGTAGCGTCTGACCATTTCAACCAACCGGACAAAACCGAAAATTCTTCTTGTGTTATCGCCATTGTGTTTCCTCCAATAAAAATTAGCTGGCGTTTTTTTCCTAACCACTAAATAGGGAGTTTTAGTCCTGCTTCTTCAATTCTCCGAATTAATGCAGGTCTATTTTTGTACTTTGAGGTAAAGTTGGAGAATCTTGTTCTAAACTCCTCTGCACTTCCTGCTTGGTCATAAGCATCGGATAGATCGACAAGCAACACAACAGCTTGGGCATAAGCTGTGCCGATCTTTTCCTCAGCAAAGTTCTCGACCTTATTCCAAGTTGTAGGGAATTGTTTAGCCAGTTCGACAAGGTATTCCTTCCGTTTGCGCTCTTCTGCTGCACGTTTGCGCTGCAATGCAAGTGCTTCTCGTTTTTCTCTCTTGAGTCTTGCTTGCTCCATAAGCTCGAACAGTTGCTTAACAGTTCGTCGTGGATTTTTGACATCTTCAGTATCACTTGTTTTCAATTGTTTCAGAAACTGGTTATATCTCTTACGAAGTTCGCTCTGGACAAATTTTGGCTCACCGATCAAGACTTGCAACAGCATTTGCTTCATTTCATCATTCTGTAACAGATCAATCCATGCACTCATGTTCTCCGTCTGATCGGTTTTGATGGACAACGATTCGCTTGCTTCTGCCGCCACTGATACAAGGTCATTGTCTAGTTGTAGAAACTCTATAAGGGATTGTTGAGCGCCTGTCAGAGAATTCAAGCCGGGAGGAATTGCAGGCTCAGAGGCATCTTCATCAGGCAATCCTATTGATATTGCTAAAAGCCAACCGATGTAAAGAGATCGGTAATCGCCTCTTTCGAGTTCATCACGAATCTGAATGAGTTGACTCATCCATCCTTCGCCTTCGCTCCATTCACCACTAGATTCAGAATCCGAATACCATGAAATTATGATATACTCATCTGTTGACCAGAACGACATGGGATCATCAATACAGTATGCAGAAAGCAAATCCTCATCTATCATACCACGAGGAAGCCGTAGCAACAATGTACGTGTTCCCCAATTAGCCAAGTATACATGCGCATCGAAATATTTCTCCATCATATCCGAAGGTGATCCCTGGAAATCGCCCCAATTATATGTATTAGTGAACTGTGTGGACGTAATCTCAGCGCGTGTTGACAGTTTACGAAGTTCTTGAATATCTTTGGGATTTAATGGACGATCTATAGCAAGAAATTCATAATATTGGTACTCACTCATCTGCAAACTCCTTTGAAAAAATAGTCTTTTAGTATACAAGCACTAAGTCCGTAACATTATGTCTAACCTCTTAGATTAATATATTCAGGTTGAGCGACTTGCATTTCCTGCGGTATAAGACCATTCAGGATAGCTTCAAGATCGTTTACTACAATACGTCCAACGTTTTCAATGGCTTCACCGATAGCGCCAGCCCGATGAGAAGATAATACCACATTTGGTAGCTTACTTATGGGATGATCAAGCGGTAATGGCTCTTCAGGATAAACATCAATCCCGGCCTTAAAGCGACCTTCTGATAAAATCTCTGTTAGGGCATCGAAGTCCACCACATGCGATCTGCTTAATAATATGAATATAGAGTCAGGCGGAATTTTACTCAGATGTTCACGGTCCAAAAAAGTCCTGTTAGACGCAGTTGGAACAGCTAAAACAAAGATGAAACGAGATGTCATCAGCAATGTGTCAATATCAACAGGTTTAACTCCTTGAGTTCGCAAATAGACATCAGTAAGCCATGGATCATAGACCTGAATCGGACAACGGAATGGCGATAACAAAGGTTTAAGTGAACGACCCAGTCCGCCAAAACCGATGAATCCTACTTGTTTATCATATAGAGTATGCGTTCCACCGAATTCTGTATGACTCCACTGCGCCTTTCCAATGCGGAAATTTGCATCATTCCATACAATCTGCCTTGCAACTGCTATAGCAAGACCTAATCCCATCTCAGCAACAGCCGGACCAAAAGCAGGAGCGCAACTCATTACACGAATACTACGCTCAAAACAGGCAGAATAATCCAGATGCGCTGGTGACGGAAATCCCCCTCCAACCTCCATAATTGCACGTAATTTAGGAAATTTTGTCACGTCACCATATCGCCAATATCCATTTATTATAGCAACAACTTCATCTCGAACCGCATCCAGTTCTTTATCTGGTATCGGTTCATTCTTTCCCCATACAACATCAGCGATCGAGTATAATCGTTTCAAATCTTCAGGGGTGAATATATTCTCAAGTCTACGAAATGAAGGATCAAGAACTACCTTATCTTTCATATTTGTAATCTCCGTAAAAAATTTAAACACAAAGGCACAAAGAACACTAAGTTTTTCGATTCCCTATCTTCTTATTTCTTTGTGATCTTTGTGCTTTTGGTGTCTTTGTGTTTATTTTCTTTTTATTTTTGACAATACCAAATTAAATAAATACTATAATTTCATATAGTAGTCAACATCCTCGTGACAAATATTAAAGCCTGCTCTTTCATAAGCTTTCCGTGCAGGCGCATGTGCGTGATCAAGACCTGTATGCACACTAGCATAAAACATACCGTGCTCTCGAAAATAATCAAAAACAGCCTTATACATCTGCTGACCAATTCCCTTCAAGTCGCAATCAGGGTCCTTCGCGTTGTTGCCAATTATGCCGATCTTCTTATCCAAATCCAACGAGAAGGTGATAAATCCAACGACATATCCATCTTCTTCACAAATAAGCACCCATTCTGGATGTTGATCGCAGTGTCCTTTAATTTGATTTCCTTTTGTCGTTGTCTCATCTGATACCACAAGCTGGAAAAGTTCATCTCCATAAGTTTCTCTGAACATTTTATATATTTTACGCCATGCTTTGTTACCAATATCCATTATTACTGTAAGATCATCCGATTTATATTTACGAATCATATTTCATCCTCTCTTTGAAAAACATTAATATTTATCAACAAAGTAACAAGGGTTTTCTCGCAATTTTGAGACGACAGCCATTTTAAGTCCTTGTGATTCAATTACAAATGTCTGCGCCTTTAGAACATTACCGCAACGTATAAAGGAATCATAAGACAACTGCAAAGACTTCAATGACGAATGTACTAGGATTACATCTCCAGACTGAATTCTCAACGATTTTAGATCACCTGCGATTCTTTCTGTCGTATCTTGATTAATCATAATTAAACCCTTAAAAAAATCGCCTTAGATTTAGTCGAATTTTGGTACCGCAATCTTTTCACCGTTACGCATAGCTGAATCATGGGCGCATAATCCTGTTGCTGTCCAGTTTGCAGACTTGAATGTATCTATCGCTGATGGACGTCCTTCAATTATACTGCGTATGAATTCATGGGCTATGAGAACTCCTCGTTTGAAACGAGATTTGCGAGCATACTCAACAAATGCAACGTTGACGTATTCACTGACGTCAGGAACCACAACCTCATGCCGAGTAACACCTCTTCCACGCTGTTCGGGACTGAGTTCTCCCTGCTGTGCTTCAAAAATAACCGGCTTCTCTCCACCTATCTGAGCGGACTCAAACCCCAGTCTATCCCCATAGATATAGAACCGATCCACCAGAAAATCCCGAACCATTTTGAACATGCAAACAGATACTTCACATGCTACGTTTGAATCTTCTAACTGCAATAGCGCACTCTCAACCGGGAAGGGATTTCCATAATTATTCTGCATTTCTTCAGGAAGAGCGCCAGAGCCAAAGCATACGACATTTTTGACCATCTTGTTTATCAAATACAGAATGGGACCCATTCCATGATAACAATAATACATAGGCGGAAGTCCCATCCAATAAACAGGCCAGCCTTCCATGTTCTGGTAATGCACTCCCCTGAGAAGTTGTAGCTCTCCGAATTCACCATTATTATAAAGCTTATTTGCCAGCATAAAAGATGGAGAATATACCTCTGTTTCCATAAGCATATAGTTCTTACCACTTTTGCGTTGAGCCTCAATAATTCTGTGAATGTCGTCCATATTAATTGCCATCGGGATAGCGCAGGCGCAGTGCTTATTGGATGATAGCACCGAGATTGCATGTTCCGCATGAAGCGGGATAGGCGTAAACAAATGAACAGCATCGTATTCATTGGATTCCAGAATTTGCTCCAGTTTAGTATGTCGCAGTTCGATCTGATGCTGATCTGCTACATGAGCAAGAACTTCCTGATTCGTGTCGCATAACCCAACGTATTCCACATTTGGGTGTTCTTTATATACCGAGATCCAATTAGAACCGAAGTTCAATCCTACCAATGCGATCCGAATTTTCATATCTATCTCCTGTTCTACAGATATTCAGATAATGTTTTTAAATTTGTAGGGGCAATCCCTTGCGGTTGCCCTTAAATCTTGCGGTTGCCCTTAAATAAATGTAGGCGCAAGACCTACCTCTTACATTTTATCAACATATTTCTCAAAGAGAGCGATGTCTTTGCAGATCATGTCAGGATCATCTTTGAGGAAAACACCAATGCAGGCGACGTCATTATCACGCATATTTTTTCCCATAACCTCAAAAGCCTCAATGATGGGCTTGTTTCCACCAGCAAATACTTTGTAATGAGCCACAGGTTTCTGAATAGTTGATATGACATCAAGCATAAGTTTACGGTCGTCATCATCCCATTTTTCACCTTGATTATTATGATGAGGATTTTTTGATCGATCTGTAGGATTATAATAGCAACACATCTGGAAATCAACTTCGAGATTGTCACGTATCCATTCATGAGCTTCGGGTTGATGTCCGGCAAATCCAGCAGAGACGTTTGCATCTCGCATCATATCCAGCGATTCTCGGAAGTTATCAAAAAGTCCGTTAGCATACCAACTGTCAACAACTCCACCATGTAGATAAGCCCCGCAAGCACCTAGCTTAACAGACGCTTTTAGCCACTTCCGCCATGCGTCCGGATCGTTATTTTCGGTACACACCTGAGCGAACCATTGAATAGTTCCGCCTTCGTCCCAATAATCCTTTATAATACCCATAATGTGGTCATCTGTGCGAGCAAAAAGAGTATTGATACCCGCTATTTCTGCCGAGTGCAGAGTTTCTTTAATATGCTCTGGTGTATAATACGCAGTCATTTCATTACTACGTTCCTGAGTTTGATGGGAAAATCCGCTGAATGGGTTACCGCCAATACAAAGCCCGGAGACTTTAACATTACCTATTTGAGCAATACGCATTTATTTTTTTCCTTTCATTATTAAATTTACAAATTATTTCTATCCTTTCTTTATACATTATAGCAATAGATGGTTTTTCTGTATATCAAAATATTTAAGTCAAAAACAATCGTTGTTGGTTATGAAATATTGAAAAGTTCGTATATATATGAGATAATAGTTATAGGTTAGCAATTCTTATCTTACAAAAGGGCTAATATGATCTACTTAACACGACAAGAACAGAGAATCGTAATATTATTATGCGCATTAATGCTTTTGAGCATTGGCATCTTAATAGTAAAACGCTTTCAGCCAGGATGGTTTCTCCGTGCATCTATGGGAACGCCTGATTTTGATGCAAGGCAGACCCCACCACAACTAAAATCCCAATATCCCATTAAAGCAAATCAACCAGTCAATCAGAAAAAAACTGAGCAATTACCAGTGAAAGATACTACCCAGACTTCTCAGCAACAAACATCCCAACCGTCAACATCAAACGATAAAAAACCAGCTGTTGTGGGTAAGATTAATATTAATACCGCCAGTGTTGAAGAACTGACAAAACTCATTGGTATAGGTCCAACAAAAGCCCAGAGTATTATTGATTATCGAAATAAGAATGGCAAGTTTTTAAGCGTTGACGACCTCCTTAACGTAAAAGGAATAGGTGAGAAAACACTGGAAAAATTCAGAAACTCCGTCACAATAGGAGATAATAAATAAGTACATAAGGCAATGCTTTTTGAATCGGGAATTTTAGCCACGGATTAACACGGATTTTCACAGATAAAGAAGAAGGGATACAGGATTCATGATACAAGATGGAATTAGTATCCTGTATTTTATCTAATCTGTGTGTATCCGTGTTAATCCGTGGCTAATTATTAATACTTTATCATAATGACATGGAAAAACATAGTATATATCGGAGTATAAGGGCGCCGCTACTTGGGACTATACTTATACCCATAAACTGCTACTGGGTCGTCAAAAGCGAGATCGTCATTGCATCAATACATGCCACTGTCCTATCCATATTCTTCAATGCTATATTTACCATACTCATACTTTCATTACTAAACAACCTAGTCGGCAAGTTTTCCAAGAATAATCTGACCTCACAGGAAATGCTCGTTATATACGTGATGATTGCAGTATCCACAGGTCTTTTCGGTATAGACATGATGACGCTACTCGTCCCAATTATTGGTCATTCTACATGGTTCGCTACACCAGAAAACGAATGGAAAGAGATTTTTGCCCTATACATACCAAAAGACCTTGTCGTGACAGACATGAAGGTACTCAAGGGGTATTACGAGGGTGAAACGTCTTTCTGGAAGATGGAAAACCTGAGAGTTTGGATCCGTCCCATCTGTCTCTGGTTGGTGTTTATTTTATCATTATTCATGACAACGCTTTTCATAAACGTCATTCTGCGGAAAGGGTGGGTTGAGCATGAGAAACTTAGTTATCCGGTAATCCAGTTGCCGATGGAGATGTCGTCTGGACGGTTCTATAAAAACAAGATGGTCTGGATCGGTTTTAGTCTAGCTTTTGCGCTAGACCTTCTTGCAGGACTTCACGAGCTTTTTCCTTTTGTGCCTGCGCCGAAAGTTAAGTGGTATGATCTTGCGCCATTTTTTAACACAAGACCATGGAATGCGATAGATTGGCTTCCTGTACATTTCTATCCGTTTGTCACTGGTTTGGGATATATGATGCCGTTAGAACTCTCGTTCTCATTGTGGTTCTTTTACCTATTCTGGAAACTTCAGCTTGTCTTTGCGAGTGCAGTCGGTTGGCGAATAGAAGGGATGTATCTAAGTTGGGAAAAAGGCGGAGCGTGGCTTGGCTTGGGTTTATCTGTTATCTGGATAAGCAGAAAAAATATAATGGAAACCATCATCAATGCTATACGTGGAAAACCAAAGGATAAATCAGAACCCATAGGATACAGGACGGCTGTTCTTGGAGCCATTTTAGGTTTTACTGCGATTATTGTGTTCTGGTCGTACTTTGGTATCAGTCCTTACGCCGGGATTATATTCTTTGCACTATATATTATATTCTCTATCACTGCTACGAGGATGCGCGCAGAACTCGGACCACCAACACATGAACTGCACTTTGTCGGTCCCGATAAGATCATGACTGCGATATTTGGAAGCAAGCACTTTTCACCAGAGACTTTGGCTGGATTTTCGCTACTTTATTGGACAAACTACGGTTATAGGTGTCATCCAATGCCTCATCAGCTTGAGGGGCTTAAAATTGCGGAACAGGCAAAGATTAAACCCGGACTAATTTTTAAAGTTGAGGTTATCGCTCTAGTTATCGGTGCAATATCAGCTTTTCTCGTTCTTTTATCGCTTTTTTACAAGTATGGTGCAGTTGTAGGCGTTCATGGCGGATCGCTTGGTCCGGGATGGGAGACTTACGGAAGATTAGCGAACCTTCTAACCAGTCAGGAACTTCCAGAAACGGCAGTAATCGGTCAAACCGGATTTGGGATTGTTTTCACAGTGTTTTTGATGATAATGCGGAGGACATTCCTTTGGTGGAGATTGCATCCGGTGGGTTTTGCGGTGGCAAGCGGATGGAGTATAAGCTGGATGTGGTTCTCGATATTTCTCGGTTGGATGTGCAAAGGAATAATACTAAAATCAGGCGGTCTCAAGGCTCATCAAAAAGCTATCCCATTCTTTCTTGGGATGATATTGGGTCAACTGACAATCGGTAGTATATGGTCAATCGTGGGACTGATCATGGAGAGAAGGATATACAGTTTCTTTGTCTGATCGCATTCTCACTATTGTATCATTGAAGGGTTTGTGTTACACTAAGTCAAGAGTTTGCAGTATAGTTAATATACAATGGCTAATATTGATTGTAAACCATATTCCTCTTGTAATAGACACGCTCCCAAAGGAATTTCTACACATTGGAGATTACATACATGATAAAGATGAAACCGCCAAGAGTTCTTGTGCATGAAAGTGTATATGAAAGTAACCTCACTAGAACCCGTCTTGATAGAATGATGGAAAATATCGAAACTAATGACATACAGATAGTAGATGACGCTCTATTTGATGAGATTGTAAGGACAAGCGGATTACTAAATCATGGCGCAAAACGCACCGGTGAAATAAAACGGAAACTTGACCCAATTATCATATTTAACACCTTTCGATTTGCTTCGGATGAGGAATTCAGTAAGTTAGCACAAAAGTATCCTGCCCTTTCGTGGTACAACTTTCTTGGTAATGGTCAATGGGGTTTTAGAAACAAAACTCACTATCCGAATCACGTATGCAAGTCAGCTTATGAGATACATTCCGCATGGGGCTGTTATCATGCTTGCGATTATTGTCACGTAAAGGATTTTCTTAACGTAATGCTGAATCTTGAGGAATTTGTTGAACACCTTGACGTACTCGTAAAGCGTGAAAATTGGCAAAAGCTATATAAATACGACAATCAAACTGATACGATCTGTCTTGAGCCAGAATATGGAGCTTCAGAACTCCTTGTGGAATACTTTGCACAACAAGATGATAAATACCTGATGCTTTACACAAAAAGCGATAACGTAGATCATCTCCTGAACCTTAACCATAATGGACGCACAATAATAAACTGGACGCTTTCATGTGATACCGTATCCAAGCAGATCGAAAAGAAAGCACCCACAATGGATGAAAGGATAGATGCGGGGATGAAGTGTCAGGAAACGGGATATACTGTGCGATTCAGATTCTCTCCCATAATTCCAATTAAAAACTGGCAAGCTGAAAATACGGAGATGATAGAAAAACTATTTGCAAAGGTTAAACCTGACCTGATCACTATGGATGTACTGGGCTGGATGACTGCACAGCAGATCAAGGATTGTATGGATATAACGCTCTTTGATGATGAATACAGAGAAATAATCGAAAGTCTGGCAGAAAAAGGTGCGATAAATGACGTAAAACAGATAATACCACACAATGAGCGATTGAAGATTTATCGCTTTTTTATAAAAGAGCTAAAGAGAGTAAGCAATAAAACGCCTGTTGCTATCTGCATGGAAACTAATGAAATGTGGGCTGAATTATCTGATGAGTTGGGTATGCAAAAGGATAACTACGTTTGTTGTTGTGGACCTGAATCTGTCCCCGGACATTCAATGCTAGTTAAATTATAGTAACTGTTTAGCCCCTCCTTTTATCAAGTTGGCACAGGAGTTGTGTCAGTTAGAAGAACGCCTGTTGGGAGATTGGCATGGTAACGTCGAATGATTTCCATCGTTGCTTTAATCGCAAAGCATCTC
>Ga0247841_10003846_pt1 | contig 26917 bp, 23 predicted proteins | sample LaCruzMarch2015__2_FD_192410 | JGI IMG/M metagenome (GOLD analysis project Ga0247841, IMG submission 192410) | Freshwater microbial communities from meromictic Lake La Cruz, Castile-La Mancha, Spain - LaCruzMarch2015_18m | ecosystem: Environmental > Aquatic > Freshwater > Lake | place: Spain... | reverse complement strand
AAGACTCGTTTCCGGCTGATGGCTTATCTTTGCCGGACAGGATTGGATACCTGCTGGGTTTCTTCGAAAGGTTTCAATGAACAACTTTATCCCCCTTTCACGGGCTGCTCATGGCGCAATGAAAATCGGTGTTTATTGAAAATCGACCCAGCCACATTCTTTCATTCTCTGCCCGAAAGCAATGACTTTGCCTGTTTCGTCCAACGCCTCCACTTTAAAAACATAATGAAAACGGCGATGCTCGCTCATCGAAGGACAAGGCCCCTGGTACCCCTTCAAAGCTCCTGCCGGGATGATTGAAGCGGTAAAGTTTTTCAGGTCGCCCCCGCCATGATCGGCCCCGGATGGTCGAGGTCCCTTAACGAAACTTTCAACCCCTTTGTTTCCGAGGGAAGATGGGTGAGCGTGATCTGTGGGGAAGGCCCAAAACACATATTTTCCTTTTGAAAAGCAAAATCGACCCCAATGGAGCCGGCATCGATATTGGAACCCACCTGGGTTGAGACACAGCCAGAAAGGAGCAAAATGATAACAACCTGAAATATAATGGGTTTCCTATTCATGGTTTTTTATTTCAAAAATACAAAAACTCCGGTTATCCGGAAATTCTTTTTCATTCCTGTAACACTTTGATGCTGATCCCTTTCAAGGTTTGCCAGCCTTCGTGATCGGTCAACCGGACCATCAGATGATAGTCGCCAGGATCAACACCTACCGGAAAATCAATGGTCACCGAAGCTTCATAACGGTCCACCCCCGAAGGAATCAGGTACTCCTGTATGAACAATAAGGGATTCACTGGTGTTTTGACCGGGTCGAGCGGACAATCCACAATAGAACTGCTGTGGGTGTGATGGTCGAAATTATTGTGGATATCGATGCTGTAGGCCCCAAGCTCCCGGTTATCGGTAAAAACGGCCCTGAAAGCATATGACCTGCCCATATAAACGGTATCACAATCTTTCGGAAAAGCATCTGTCCCGCTCATGTCAATCACAGGATAGATGTCGTCCCTGTCGCTTTTATTGCAGGATGGAAAAATTACGACAAGCACAAAAAACATCATCCAAAAAATAATCTGTTTTTTCATGGTATTAATGGTTAGCAATGTATAATATATCATTGAATTACAATAGGATAATGTTGTGAAAAAGCGACATTCCCACCAAAGGCATCCGGCGATTTGATCAGGATGTAATAATCCCCGGGAGTCCAGATAACGGGTTTTGGCGCCGGTATATCATTGTCGAAGGCGGAACCCACCACCAGTTGGGCCTCAAAAGCCACATAGCGCGGATCGGTAAAATCGTGGGTATGCAAAAAAGTGATGGTATTGCCGTGGTTGACCATCGCATCTGCCAACCCCTGCGCTACCGACACCAAACCGATATAGAGCCCCCCAAGGGCAAAATTATCGGTTACAATGCCCGAAATGGAAATCGTTTGGCCATGGCTGAACGGCTGGCCCGGAACAGGGGCGCTGTTTACCTGGATTGCCGGTGCCTCAGGGTCGGTAGGGGCTGCCACATAGAGTTCATCTTCAAACACCGTCTGGCCTCCTTCCATATCGGTAACAATGAAATGAAAATGATAAATCCCGGTATCGGCCGTAGCCGGAATATCAATATGCTCGTGAAATACCGTATTTTTAACCCCGGCATATTTCCCGCCATAGGCCGAATCGAATTCCCAGGAACCGGAATGGGACTGATCAACGGATTTAGTGCCATGTCCGCCTTCCGGATGAATCTCCACCTGAATACTGGCAATTTTGCCCTCCGCCACTACAACGGCCTCAATATGGAGATTCGTGCCCGGATAGGCCCTTTTGTTGTTCTCATAACCCAGTTCCATGCCGGTGATCACCGGAGGTGCGGCCATCTCTTCCTTCTTGCAGGAAAAACCGATCAGGACCAAGAATAAATAAAACATAAAATGTTTTGAATTTTTTTTCATATCTATCCGATTTTCAATATTAAATGTAATTTTTATATACCGGTTGCTACCGGTTTTGCAAAATTTGTCACTTCCTTTCATTCATCATTTTCCAAATGGGATTAAAATATTCACCGAAAAATTCCTTCCCGGTTCCGGTACATCCATCAGCCTGTAAAAGCTGGTATGGTTATAATAGGTGGCATTGAACAGGTTTTGGACCTGGAAACCAACCGTCCAGCGGTGTTTGGCAACCCGGATTTCGCTCCCGGATGAAAAATTTACGACGAAATAGCCGGGGGTTTTTTGTTCGGGGGGTACAATCTGGTTTTGTGGCCCGGTAAAAACCATATCCAACGATAACCACGTGTTGAACATCCCTTTCCCAAGGTTTGGCGTACATTTAAGGTTAACGATCGCCGAGGGTGGCGGCGAAAAAGGGAGGGCAAACCCTTTTTTATCGCCCGAAAGCTGGCGGGAATAAACATATTCGCCGATCAATCCGGCCATCAGGTTCCGGGTTATCTGATAATGGAGGTGCAACTCGCCTCCAAACCGGAATACTTCATTCTGGGTGTACTGATACACCTGGTTCCCGGCCCCATAGGTATAATCGTGCCGATAGGTCGGGTTCAGGTAGATGTAATTTGGGAAATAGTTCACAAACGGACTGATCTCAAGAGCAAACTTTGGGATATGCCATTCGGCGCCCAGGTCGAGTTGATACGATATCTCCGGTGACAGGCCTGGATCGCCTTCTTCATAAATAAAATAATGAAAGTTCACTCCGTTCACTGCAAGTTCTTTGGGAATGGGCATCCTGAAACTCCGGCCGATATTGGCTTTCAAAGTCACACCGGACTTAGAATAACTGCACCCTGCCGACCAGCTAAAACTTCCGAAGGTACGGTTTAACGTCGCCGCCCGCTGTGCATAGACCCAGGTGGTGTCCCCCTGGCCGGTAACCGGAGTCGGGAACCAATCGGAATATGCGCCAATGGCAACCGTCCCGGCATCGTACCGTATCCCAGCCTGGACCAGCATGTTCTCGGATACCTTCCAGCGGTCAACCAGAAACAGCCCTAACGAAGCCTGTGTAAATGGCGGGATGATGAACGACCACCCGTCAATCCGGTTATCCTGGTATTCGGCATTTAACCCGCCGGTGAGGGAATGGAGCTGTTGCACCGGATGGGTCGTCCGCAGGTTCAACGAAACGGTGTTTTTCCGGAATTCACGCGCCAAATCGGATTGAAAGCCTAAGGAATCGGGTAAAACGGCCGGCATATATCCATGGGCAATATAGGGGCCCAACTCCTGCCTGAAATTATTCTGGAACCCGATTTCGCCTTCGGTTTTCCACTTCCCGTGATAATAAACCCCTTTCAGAATCGCTTTCAGGTGGTTGACCCATTGAAACGGAAGCTGTATATCGCGTTCCGACCGGTCGTAGGTCGAATCGGTCATCAATGGCATAAGACCGTGGGCATTGGCAAAGAAACCCGATTTTGTGAAAATATCTGAAATATACAGCGAAGCAGAAAACCGCTTCCCGATTGTCCCAACCCACAAATGGGCATCGAATTCTTCGCCGGCCGTATTCCGCAGCCGATGATTCAGGAGCGGCACCCGGTAGGAATTGATGGTAACACGATCGACCGGAACCTTGTAATCGGCATAATCCACGGCGGTGATCCTTCCTTTGATATACCCGTTTGTTTTCCTGCCATAAACCTGTACCGACCCTCCCAAAAGGTTGTTGTTGCTTTTTCCGGTGAGGTTCACGCTCCCCCCGAAACTATGTTCTTCGGGAACGGAAACCTGGTTCAGTTCTATCAATCCCCCAATGGCATCGCTGCCATAGATCAACGATCCGGGGCCTTTGACCACTTCGGCACGTTCAACGGCGTACTGATCAATCTCCAACCCGTGATCGGCTCCCCACTGCTGCCCTTCGTGTTTTACCCCCTGGTCGGCAACCAAAACCCGGTTAAACCCAAGACCCCGGATCACCGGTTTCGACTGGCCCGCGCCAATGTCCATGGTCGTGATTCCCGGTAACCGTTCCAGCGACTTCATCAGGCTCCCTGCCAGGTTTTGCCGGATGTATTCGTGGCCAACTACTTCAACCCCGCGGGGTTCTTCTTTCCGGCGTTGTTCTGCATAATGGTCGCTGATTACCACCTCCTCCAGCGCCTGTGGCGACGGCAACAACCGGACCGTTAAAACTTCCGGCAGGGAATTCAGCCCAACCATCTTTGAACAGGTATGATAACCCATAAAAGAAACCGTGACCAAAGCCGAATCCCGATTAAACGTGGCAATGGAAAAACGGCCATCCCTGCCGGTAACCAACACCCGTTCGTTTCCCTGGATGGAAACAACCGCGCCCGGCAATGGCAAATCCCGTTCGTCCACGACAATACCGCGAATGGAGATGGTTTCCTGGGCCACCGACACAAAGGCAATACAAATCCACGAAACCATGAATAGAATGATCCGTTGCCTGATCATAGAGATCAAAATTTAATACTCAATTTTCGGAAAACAACCATAACCGGGAAGCGCACAAACGCCCCGTAATGGGAAACCCCGGTTTAACCAACCTGGGAAAAAGCCAGGCACGGGGCAGGGGGCGCCCTCAGGGAAAAGTGGTACCCGCTGAAAGATTCAGGGGTGGCTTGAAGAAAATAATGGGCAACAAAGCAATGATAATCGGAGGGATTTAAGGAAAACGATTTTTCGAACCGGTCGGTTTTTGCAAACTCATAGGCGCAAATGGCGCATTGGGTTTCGTAATGACCAATTTGAACCGGCTTTCCGGGATCGGTATGATGGCGATGCCCTGCATGTTGGTACCGGTGAACCGATTGCCAGGCGACCGGAAAGAAAAACACCAGGCACAGGCTAAAGGCAATATTTCGGGACGAACGGGACATGGAATGCAAAAATAGGCAAAATCCAAAACATACCCTAAAATTTATGTCAAATCTTAATTTGATGCGCCGGAGAAGGATGCATCCTTCCACGAAAAACCATCGTCATAAAAAACCAGCACTGCCAGGATTTATTCTTACCTTTACCTGACCAAATACCCTCGCCATGTCCTTTAAAAAATTAATCGCGTTCCTCCTGTTGGGATTTGTTTCAGGCACTGCCGGCAGCCAGTCGTTGATGATCATGACCTACAACATCCGGCTCGATGCCCCATCGGACGGGCCCAATGGCTGGCCGCTCCGGAAAGCCTGGCTTTGCGAACAGATTCAACAGGTTAACCCCGACCTTTTCGGCATTCAGGAAGGGCTGCCTCAGCAGGTACGCTATATCGACAGCGTTTTTACCGGTTACCGCCATATCGGGGTAGGGCGCGAAGATGGCGACTCCATGGGCGAGTTCAGCGCCATCTGGTACAACACCTCAAAATTCAAACTGGTCCGGCAAGGGACTTTCTGGTTATCGGCTACGCCCGAAAAAAATTCTATGGGATGGGATGCCGCCTGCAAACGGGTTTGTACCTACGGCCTTTTTAAGGACCTGGCGGCCGGAAAGAACTTCTGGATGTTCAATACCCACTTTGACCACGTCGGGGCGGAAGCCCGGAAAAACAGTGCCCTGCTCATCCTGCAAAAGATCCAAAGCCTCAATACAGAAGGGAACCCGGTAATCCTTTGCGGCGATTTCAATGCACCGCCCGAAAGCGAACCGATCAAAATCCTCAGCGCTGCCCTGCAGGATTCGTTTGTGGCCGATATCTCCATGTCGATGGCGCCCGATGGCACTTTTAACGGTTTCGATACCACAAAGCCTGCCACAGAACGGATCGATTATATTTTTTCAGGATACGGTTTCCATGCAACCCGATACTATATACTGAGGGAACAACGCGACGGCCGGTATGCTTCGGACCATTTTCCCGTAGTGGCAAAAATCTCCTGGTAAGGCTCCCCGATTCCCAGAATGTATGGAGAATCGAGGAAAATCGTTTTAGGTTGTAACAAACCGGCATAAAAACACAAAAATTCACTGATTAAAACTACCTTTGTAGTTGTCAATGTATGCCGTATGTCAGATTTACTTCTTGTCATCCTCGGATTGGTTTTTGTCACGGGATTTGTACTCCTTTATTTTAAAGCCGGGAAACACAAACCTACAGATGTTTCCAATGAGATAGCACAATTACAACGTCAGGTTGAACTTCTCGGAAAAGAAAAAAGCGCCCTGGAAGAACGGGCCAGGATGCTGCAGGAGCAGTCGGGCGAATGGCTCCTGCAAATCAGGGACAAAGATGCTGCGATCCTTGAACTGAACAAAAAACTTGCGGCCACGGTCGCAGAATATAACAACCTGCTGAAGAAATTGGAGGAACAAAAAGCCGATCTCGAAAAACTTCAGGACAAATTCCGGCTTGAATTCAGGAACCTGGCCAATGAAATCCTGGAAGAAAAAACAGAGAAATTTACCGAACAGAATAAAACAAAACTCGAAGAAATCCTGAAACCGTTGGGGGAGAAAATCCGCGATTTTGAAAAAAAAGTGGAGGAAACATACGACAAGGAGTCGAAACAACGTTTTTCGCTTGAAAAAGAGATCAAAAACCTCACCGACCTGAACCAACAGATCAGCAAGGAAGCCACCAACCTCACCAATGCGCTGAAGGGACAGGCAAAGACGCGCGGCAACTGGGGCGAGATCATCCTCGAAAGCATTCTGGAAAAATCGGGTTTGACGCGTGACAGGGAATTTTTTGTCCAGCAATCCTTTACCGGCGAAACCGGAAAACGGCTTCAGCCCGATGTGATCGTTGCCTATCCCGGCGAACGCAACGTAGTGATCGACTCCAAGGTTTCGCTGTTGGCCTACGAACGGTATGCCTCGGCAGATACCAAAGAAGAACAGGACCTTGCCGCCCGCGACCATTTGCTTTCGGTGCGAAACCACATCACCGACCTGAACAGTAAAAATTACCAGGACATCTATTCGCTGAAAAGCCTTGATTTCGTCATGCTGTTCATGCCCATCGAACCGGCCTATATGTTGGCCATGCAATTTGACCCAAACCTTTGGAACTGGGCTTACGACAGGCGTATCCTGCTCATAAGCCCAACCAACCTGATCGCTGCGCTACGCATGATCGCAAACCTTTGGAGGGTCGAATACCAAAACAAAAATGCCATGGAAATTGCCCGTCAGGGCGGCGAATTGTACGATAAATTTACCGGGTTCTTAGAAGACCTGCAGGATATCGGTTCAAAAATCGAAGCCACCCGTAAAGTATATGATGCCTCCATGAACAAACTCTACACCGGAAAAGGGAACCTGATCCGAAGGGTCGAAAACATCAAATCGTTAGGGGCAAAAGCCGGGAAAGAGATTCCGAGATCGTTGTTGGACAAGTCGGAGGAGGATGGGGAAAATGAAGGTTGAATATGGTATAACGAATTTTGATTTTTTATGAAAAAAGAGACCTATATTTATGGCATACGGCCCGCCATTGAAGCCATCAAATCGGGCAAAGAACTGGAAAAAATTTTTCTTCAGAACGGCCTCAAAGGGGAAGGGTTCCGCGAACTTTTCGGATTGATCCGGGAACTGGAAATCCCCTTTCAGTTTGTCCCCGTCGAAAAACTGAACCGGCTGTCGCACCAGAACCACCAGGGGGTTGTATCGTTCGTTTCCGAAATCACCTATCAACGCCTCGAAGATATTGTCCCCTTTGTTTTTGAACAGGGCCGCCAACCCCTGTTTTTAATCCTCGACCGCATCACCGATGTACGCAATGTGGGTGCCATTGCCCGGACCGCCGAATGTGCGGGCGTTGACGGACTTCTGATCCCATCCAGGGGTTCTGCCCTGATCAATTCCGATGGCATCAAGACCTCGGCCGGGGCACTGTATAAAATACCGGTCATCCGTTGCAACGACCTGAAGGAATCCATTCGCTTTCTCAAAGACAGCGGCGTTTCCATTGTTGCAGCAACTGAAAAAACAGAACTGGAATATACCAAAGCCGATTTTAACCAGCCCATGGCGCTGATCTTAGGTTCGGAAGGAGAAGGCATTTCGGACGAATTGCTCAGGTTCGCCGATCTTTCCGTGCGAATCCCCCTTCATGGCGAAATAAACTCCCTGAATGTTGCCGTTGCTTCCGGCGTGGTCCTATTTGAAATCCTCAGGCAAAGAAATTCCAACCTGTAAAAACCGGGAAACGATGTACATTTTAAAGATACAGGGCACGCCCAAAATACCCGATTACATTCAGATCAGGGACGAAAATTTTGTCCTTGTCGCCTATTTCAAAGTGGCCAATCCCAAAACTGCACTGGCGCGTTGCAACCTCACCGATAAAATGGACCAGATCATGGCCATTGCCCATGCGCTTGATTATGGCGAAATAAAAAGACTGGATTTTGAATAACAACCAATACCGGTTGCAACCCAACGAAAAAGTCAATCAATACAACCATTTTTTTTAACTTTGTTTCTGTATATCTATTTCAAATGACTGGTGAACGTATCATAGAGCTCGATAAATTATCGATTTATCAGAATGAAAACCTGATACTGGCAAATGTCAACCTGACCGTTACCAAAGGCGAATTTTTATATCTAATCGGCAAAACGGGCAGTGGAAAAAGCAGCCTGCTGAAAACCATCTATGCCGAATTGCCCATCCGGGCTGGGATAGCCCGTGTAGCCGGTTACGACTTGCGGATGATGCGGAAGCGGGAGGTTCCTTTTCTCCGGCGCAAGTTAGGCATCGTTTTCCAGGATTTTCAACTCCTGATGGACCGGTCGGTAAATGAAAACCTGTTTTTTGTGATGCGGGCTACCGGTTGGAAAGACCGCCGCCAGATGCAGAAAAAGTTGCTCGAAGTATTGGCAAAAACCAACCTCGGCAACAAAGGGGCCAAAATGCCCCATCAGTTATCGGGTGGCGAACAACAACGGGTTGCCATTGCCCGGGCGTTGGTCAACGATCCCGAAGTGATCCTGGCCGATGAGCCTACCGGAAACCTGGATCCCGAAAGTTCGGAAGGAATTGTGAACCTTTTGATGGATATATCGAAAACCGGCCGGGCAGTCGTCGTGGCAACGCATAATTATACCTTTTTCGACAAATACCCGGCCCGGACGGTGATGTGCGAACATGGAAAAGTAGTCGCTTTTAGTCCCCAAGCGTAGCTACCATCACGGCTTTGATGGTATGGAGGCGGTTCTCGGCCTCATCAAAAACGATGGATGCAGGCGATTCAAAAACATCGTCGGTCACTTCCAGGCCATCCAGCCCATATTTTTTGAAAATATCCATGCCCACTTCCGTATCTTTATTGTGGAATGCCGGCAGACAATGCATGAATTTCACTTTCGGATTGCCCGTTAACTCCATCATTTTTGCATTTACCTGGTAAGGCAACATCTCTTTGATCCGCTCGTCCCACAACTCCTTGGCCTCTCCCATCGAAAGCCATACATCGGTATAAACAAAATCGACCCCTTTCACCCCTGCTTCAACCTGGTCGGTTAGGGTGATCTTTGCCCCCGTCTCATGGGCAATGGCACGGCACTGCTCCACCAGTTTTTCGTCGGGCCAATATTTTTTCGGGGCACAGGCCCTGAAATCCATCCCCATTTTCGCCGCGCCTACCATCAACGAATTGCCCATATTGTTGCGGGCATCGCCACAGTAAACAAACGAAATCTGGTGCAACGGTTTGTCGGAATGCTCCATCATCGTCATCAGGTCGGCCAGAATCTGCGTCGGGTGAAATTCGTTGGTCAACCCATTCCAAACCGGAACGCCGGCATATTTTCCCAATTCTTCCACAATGGCTTGTCCGAAACCCCGGTATTCAATGCCATCGTACATGCGCCCCAAAACGCGGGCGGTATCTTTCATGGTCTCTTTTTTCCCGATATGGGAACCTTCCGGACCTAAATAGGTGACCCGCGCCCCCTGATCGTAAGCAGCGGTCTCAAAGGCACAACGCGTCCGGGTCGAAGCTTTCTCAAAAATCAGGGCAATGTTCCTTCCCTTCAAACGGGGTTGCTCGGTCCCGGAATACTTTGCCTTCTTTAGGGAAATGGCAAGGTCCAATAAAAATTTTATTTCACCGGGAGTGAAATCCAAATCCTTTAAAAAATTGCGGTTGCGAAGATTGAATGACATAGGCGTGAATTTATGTGTTACGATTGATAAGTGACGGGTAAACTCATTGATTTTTTTCCTGACAAAAATAACAAATTATATACTTCTCTCCTGAAAACAGAATGAAGGAAATGACCGTGCCATGAAATTTACCGTGTTCGGCGTGGGAGCATTTCCCTTTCGAAAGCTTAATTTACCTTGGCAAACGGCAAAGCATCCTCATACCGGGGAGAAAGGAAAATCTTTCCGCTTTTGTCGATATACCCCCAACGCTCCCCAACCCTGACAGGGGCAAACCCGTTGAAAAAATCGAGCGCTTGCTGAAATTGCGGGGCAAGGACCGTCTTTCCCGTTTTATCGATGTATCCCCATAATTTTCCAACACGAACGGCCGCCATTCCATCGGAAAAATCACGGCACTTGCTGAAAGCATAAGCAGTGACCGGTTTTCCTGTCACATCGTAATATCCCCACAGGCCGTTGTCCCTGACACAGCCCAACCCTTCCGAAAAATTCCGGGCGTGTTCGAAAATGGCGGGTACAACCTCCTTCCCTGTCCGATCGATAAAACCCCAGCCTCTTTTTCCTTTGGCAGGAGCTACCCCGTCGTTCATGTCCCGGATGTTCTCGAGGTTGGTTTTCAACGCCCACTCGCCCGCCGGGTTTAAAAATCCATATACATTGTCAACGGCAACCCGCCCCATCCCTTCGCTGAAGGTCTCGGCATGTTCATATTGGTCGGGAATGACATATTTCCCGGTTTTATCAATGTACCCCCACCGCGAAGAAACCCTCGCTGCCGCAAGTCCTTCGGAAAAGTTCATACAATTGGCAAAATGTTCGCCAAAAGGTTGCTTTCCGGTTTTATCGATATATATCCAATCGCCAGTGTGCGGATCAATGACCCGCGCAAGTCCTTCCGAAAAATCTTCGGCGCGTTTATAAACAGGCGAAACGGCCCACGCCCCCGATACTGAAATATATCCCCAGTTGCTTCCCGACCGGACAGCCGCGAGCCCTTCTGAAAAGTTATGGGCATCGTCAAACCCGGGCTTGATGACCCAGTTGCCCTGATTGTCAATAAATCCCCATTTTCCGTTTTCCGAAACCCCGGCCAGGCAGGTTTGTGCCCCTGCCCCTGGAATGAGCAGGATGAACAACAACACGACGACGGATGAAAATTTTACCCATGTTTTCATATTCCATTTTTTTTAGTGAAACATTGTGTTCAAGATGCCGTTTTTGCCAACATCGCATCCTTCGATATTTATTTCTTTTCAGCCCCCCTTTTCCTGTTCCTGTATTTCTGCCGATATCTGAACAGCGCTTCCCGATGGGCGTTGAAACGCTTTCAACCCAAATTCAGGGAGGATGGCAAACAGGCGTTCAAACAACCGCGATTGGAAAATCTCAAAATCGGCCCAGTCGGGGGACAAATAATAGGCATAAATTTCTAAGGGCAACCCGAATTCAGTTGGCTGAAGGATACGTACCATCAAAGAGGCCTCCTGGTTGATTGGGGGGGTATTCCTGAGAAAATCAAGAATATAAACCCTGAAAAGTCCCAGGTTGGTAAGTTCTGTGCCCGATGGGCCATCGGCTTCAACCAACAGCTTTTTCGTTTTCAGATTTTCAAGCAGCCCCGCATCGGCAATGCGGATGGTCGCCACATCGACCAGGATTGAACGTTTCAACCTCCTGCCTCCCGATTCGGCCATTCCGCGCCAGTTCTGAAAGGTATCCGATACCATGGCATAAGCAGGGATAAAACTGACCGAATTGTCAAAATTCTTTACCTTGACGGTTACCAGCGAAATATCGGTTACCGTTCCATCGGCATTGTATTTGGGCATGGTGATCCAATCGCCGATATTCAACATCTTGTTTCCCGAAAGCTGCACCCCTGCGACAAAACCCAGGATGCTGTCCTTAAAAATCAACAACAAAACGGCCGACATGGCCCCCAACCCTGCCAACAAGGCCATGGGCGATTGCCCGATCAATATCGAAACGAAGGTGATCCCACCGACAATGAAGGTAATAATTTTTCCCACCTGTACATATCCTTTGATCGGTTTTGAACTGGCCACGTCCAACTCTCCGTAAATATGGCAAACCGCGTTCAGAAAGGAAACGATGACCAGCAAAACAATAAAAACAATGTAAAGCTGCAGCCCCAGGTCGATGTATTTGATGGCTTCCGGATACTTGGCGATACTGGGGGCCAACGCCACTTTTAACAGCAGGGCAGGCAACAACATGGCCATCCGGGTAAACACCCGTTGTTCGTAAAGATGGTCGTCCCATTTGCCGGGCGATTTCTCGATCAACCGCCGTAATATCCTGTTAATAATAAATTTAGCAAGATAATAAACGATGATGGAAACAAACAGGATGATGATCAGGATCGAAAAATCGGTCAGATAAGCGGCATACGTATCATTAAAGCCCCAATCCATCAGGGTCGATTTCAGCCCTTTGTTCAGGGTATGCGTAGTAATTTCCTCCATATGGATGCTGTTTTTCAGGGTCATTTTTGTACAACTCAGGGCGCTATCACTTTCAGCGATAGCGGGTTTATTTTCATGGTCAACGCTTTTCCCATTTTTTTCGGGTCACCGTCAAGATGGGCGTTTTTTCCCTTTTTTCGGATGAGTTGAACCTCTTTGGCGCGGATGATCTCCACATAACGGGTTTGATCAAACTTTCCGATAAACAACAAAGGGGCCAGAAAACCGGTTTTCCAGAAAGGGATTTTGCCTACAATACAAACGTCAATAAGCCCGTCGTCGAGCGAGGCATTGGAATCGACGGAAGTGTTGTTGCCAAACTGGCTTGAATTGGCAAAGCTGACAAACAAAGCGCGCCGTTTATACTCTTTTCCGTCGATGGTCAAAACATATTTCCGGGGCTTGTAACCTTTATAGGCATTGGCTGTAATCCGGAAATAGGTGGCGAACCCCCGTTTTCCCGCTTTTGCAAATTTCCTGGCCACCAGGGCATCGAACCCGACCCCGGCAACATTCACAAAAACCTGGTCGTTTAGGGTAGCCGTATCAATTTTCACGATTTTTGCCCGGTTGATCACCGCAATGGCCCCCGATAACCGCATGGGTATGTGCAGGTGCCTCGACAATCCGTTGCCCGACCCGGCAGGGAGGATGCCCATGGCCGTCGCGGACCCAATAAGTCCTGCAGCCGTTTCATTGACCGTTCCATCGCCCCCCACGGCAACCACAACATCCATCCCCTCCGCTGCTGCCATCCGGCTCAACTCCGTTGCATGGCCCGGCTTTTCGGTATATACCACGCGATAGTCATAACGCTGGTGATCCAATTTGTCCGACAACAACTTTTCAACCCGCCCCTGTTTACCAGCGCCCGACACAGGGTTGACAATAAAAAGTGCCTGGTATTTTTCTCCTTTCATCGTTTTAATTTTCGACCATCAGCCTGTTTTCCACGACCCGGTTGTTGTATTGTTGAATGACCGCCCTGATAAAAAACTCCAGCTTTTCCCTCTGTTCCGGTTTTTTTGTCACTAAGTTCGTTTTCTGTAACGGGTCCACGCGCAAATCGTACAAAGAGGTCGATTTATCGCCGTCAAATTCCAGATAATAACCATCCTTGATCAATCCATATAGCCCGCTGATGTAGTGGATGGAGAAATGGGCCCCGGTGGTATCGAACAAATTGGCGCCAAAGGCAAGATAATCTTTATCATAACCAAGATATCCCAGCACGGTTGGCAGGATATCGGTTTGCTGCGCAATCACGTCCGATTTTCCCTGAAGTCCGCTGTAAGGTTTGAAAAACAACAACGGAATGGCATATTGGCCCGCATCCGACCGGTAATAAGGATAATAACCTTCGGAAGTGTGGTCGGCAGTAACCACAAACAACGTGTTGGGGTACCAGGGCATGTTCCGGATGGTATAAAAAAACCGTTTCAGCGAATGATCGGCATACATAATGCTCTGCTGTATGGGCAGTTTCCCCTTTCGGAAGAGGTTCTGGTATTTCCCGGGAACAAAATAGGGATGATGGGAAGAGAGGGTAAAGACCGCAGCTACAAATGGTTGCCTGATACCGTTCACGACCCGTGCCGTATATTGAAAGAATTCCTCATCGCGGATGCCCCATTTGCCATCGTAATCTTTCTCGTTGCCATATTCGTTCCTTCCATAATATTGGTCAAACCCGGTCATTTTTGTATAGGCGTCAAATCCCATGGTGCCGTTGGTCCCGCCATGGAAAAAAGCGGTGGTATAACCTTTGGGCTTCAGTAAACCGGCAATGCTTGTATATTTATCGCTGGCATAGTTCGATTGGATAAACGATTCGTCCATCAGCGAAGGGATGGCCGATAAGATGGCCGGGATGCCCTGAATGGAGGTCTTCCCGTTGGCAAAAGCGTGAAAATAAAACCCATGCCGCATCAACGAATCCATAAAGGGGGCAAATCCCTGATAACGTCCGTTTTCAAGCGAACGGTTCAGTGAACCTATGTGTTCCGTCGAAAAACTTTCAAGGATGATAATCATGACGTTCATCGGTGTAAAACCAGCAGCGCTTCCCCGGTGGATGGGCGAATAAACTTTTGCCAGCTCCGCCTCTTTACGAAACCAGGTCACCGTTTTCAAAGGTTCGTTCCCATAGGTTTTTACCAATGTAAAAGGGGTATTTAACAACAGGGGGACATTTTTGGCCGAGGTATAGCCCCCGGCGGTAACCAAGGATATCGGGCGCAATTGGAGCCCGCCCCGCACGCCGATGACCGAAAGGGCGGAAATTAAAAGGAACAGGATGGTGTTAAGAGCATAAAACCGGAAACCGGAACCTTTTTTTGCCATTGCCGGCGCCACGACCCGGAACCGGGTTGCAATCCAGACCAGCAGGACAATACACAGGATCCAGAGAATGGCAACATACCAGAAATCTTTTAAAAACTGAGGGATTAACTTATTAAAATCGCCCCCGACCCCGAGATACTGGAAAATATCGGCAGTGGTACGTTTCAGGGTAAACCGGAAATAGATGGAATCGATCAGGTTGCCCATCAGGGCAAAGATGTTGAGCGAATAGTAAAAAAAATTGGCAATACCCTGATACACTTTATTATACCTGAATTTAAACGGAACCGAATTCATCAGGATAAAGGGAGCGTTGACCATAAACAGGGCCGAGATATCGAAGCGGATCCCAATCACAAATATCCGCACTGCTTCGGTCAGGGAGAGGGAAGAATAATATCCAAGGTTCAAAAAATAGAACAGGATGCGTGAAAGAAAGAGCAAGGCCAACATCAGCAACAGCTTCATGAACATCGCTACATGGATGTTTCCGCCGAACGAACTTCTCCGGTTTTTCCCTTTGTTTTTCGAGGGACGGACCGTTTTTTTTCGTACCATGATCTGGGAATTTGATGCGCAAAGATAATCAATTGCCCGAACCGGTGGTCACTTCACGATGGTGGAGCCCCAGCTATCGGAATAGGCCGAAAAGAAACCCACCGCCCCATCGCTGATATTGCCGACCACGTTGGCCGGAGGACCTGAAAAGAAGGGGATGTTATACCCGGCTTCCTGAACTTCGGAAATAAAATTATAATATTCTTTGGTTATCCCCGACATCTGTAACGTAACCCTATCGCCCGCCCGCAAGGTTTCCCAACCATGTGCATTGTTGATGTAAACAGCCGTCACGCCCCGGATATAATTTCCGTTAAAATACCGGTCGTCCGAAATGGAGACTTTCCAGATTGAATCGGTCATCAACGTATCGTTTCGATAATAGTGAAACATGTAATAATTAACCTCGTCGCCCGGGTCCTGTGCCCAAAGTTTTATTTCCCAGAAACCCTCTTTTCCCCAGTCGGGCTGAAAATTGACCGCAATGGAATCCAACCGTGCCACGCTGATCATTTTACAGGAAGAGGAATACTGGGTACGGTTGTCAATTTTTTCAGGCAACTCAATGTTTAGCGTATAGGTTTTGCCAATCTCCCCGGCAAAGGAGGGGCCTGTCTGATAAAATCCCGAGATGCCCGGTTCGGTTTCATGAAGCCGATATTCGTCCGACCCATCGGAAATCCAAACCACGGCATTGACAACGCGGGGAGCGGGTTCGTTGAAAAAATAATCGGCAGTTTTTGTCAGGGCAACCCCATAAGCCCCGGTATCGTCGGAGATGCCGCCATCGACAACGAGCCGGGCATAGTTTTGGTCGAGGGTCAGCGCAATGCGTTCGGTGCAGGCCGTAAAAGTGGCCGGCAGGAACAGGAGAAGGTAAAACAATCGTTTCATTTTTATGGGGTTAAAAATGGAAATTAAAGGTGATGGAAGGGACAATTCCAAAGAGGTAAACCTTATCGGCATAGGTGACGTTGGGGTTTTCGTTGTCCTGGACAAAATTGACCGACCAGGTGTTGTGCCGGTTATAGACATTATAAACAGAAGCATTGATATCCCAGTGAAATTTCTTTCCCTGTTGCGATTTGGAAGAGAAGGTGACCGAAAGGTCGAGCCTGTGGTAATCTTCATAACGGTATGCGTTTCTATCGCTGTAGATGGGGATGACTTTCCCGCCAATTTCGGCGCGTCCGGTCGGGAAGGTGGCGGGGTTTCCGGTTGCAAAGACCCAGTTGGCAGAAACCGACCAGCGGGGATGAAACTGATAATTTCCAACGATGGCAATGTTATGGGGTTTATCGTAAGGGGCTGGATAGGGGTCTCCATTGTTTATTTCGGCAATCTGCCGCATGCTGCGCGAATAGGTGTAACCGACCCATCCCCCGAATTTTTTCCCGGTGGCCCGGACCAGAAATTCGGCGCCATACGACCAGCCTTTGCCTTCGCGGACCTCCCCTTCGATCTTTTCGTTCAGCAGCAAAACGGCAAAATCTTTAAAATCAATCACATTGTTCATGTGTTTGTAATAAACCTCAACCGAAGTCTCGATGGTATTGCTGAGGAAATTCCGGAAATATCCGATGGCGACCTGATCGGAAACCTGGGGTTTGATGTTGGGGCTTGCAGGGAACCAGATATCGAGTGGGGTTCCGGCCGTTGAATTTTGCGCCAATTGCAGGTACTGGTTCGTACGGGAATAGCTTGCTTTAACGGAAGAGCGTTCGTTGAAGGTATAAAGTATGCCCAGTCGGGGTTCAATCCCATAATAGGAATTGTAAAAATCGCCCGACGCATAAACCGTTGAATCGATCGGGTTATAGAGTGAATCGAAGTTATAAACGGTTCCCGGGCCCACATTCTGGAAAAGGGATAAGCGGATGCCATATTTACAAGTCCAGCGTTTCCCTGCTTTTTGTTCGTTACCAATATAAATGCCGGTTTCCAGCGAATAATTTTCGGGCACGATCACCTCTGTCAAGACGCTTTCGCTCCCGGTGCCCTTGGCCACGCCCGGACTGATCATGTGATAAACGGTGGAAATGCCAAAGCGCAAAGTGTTGTTGGTGTTGATATAATAGCTGAAATCGCCTTTTAATCCAGCATCGCGGAGATTGGAATTCCATTCGAACGAGGTGGTCTGATCGTCGGGGGTACCCAGAAAATAGCGATAATCGCTGTAAACGAAGGTAAAATTGCCAAAGAGTTTCTTTCCGAACAGATGGTTCCACCGGATGGTCCCGGTTGCATTTCCCCAATTCATTTTGGCAAAAGTATTCTTAAAAACATCGCGCCCGAAATATCCCGACAGGAACAGATGGTTGTTTTCATCAATCCGGTAATTGACCTTGGCGTTGAGGTCATAAAAATAGAGCCGGTTGTTCTGTAAGGCTTTTTCGTTGGAAAGGGGAAGGAACAGATCGGCATAGGTCCGGCGGCCCGATACCACAAACGAAATCCGCTCTTTCCAAACCGGCCCCTCTACGGTCAACCGCGAAGCAATCAGGCCTATCCCGCCGGTAACCTCAAACCGCTTTGAATTGCCTTCCTTCATGCGTACGTCAAGCGCCGACGACAACCGCCCGCCATACATGGGGGGAATGTCGCCTTTGTACAGTTTCACATCGCGGATGGCATCGTTGTTGAAAACCGAAAAAAAACCCATCAGATGGGAAGCATTGTAAACCGTGGCTTCGTCCAAAAGGATCAGGTTCTGGTCGGGGGCCCCGCCCCGGACACTGAAACCACTCCCCCCTTCGCTTACCGGCTGTACCCCAGGCAACAACTGGATCGCCTTGATGATATCCACTTCGCCCATCAGCGACGGAATCGATTTGATCGTCTTGATGTCCATCCTGAAGGTACTCATTTCGGACCCCGATACGTTTTTATCCGACTGTTCGCCGGTAACCACCACCTCTTGTAAATTTTCGGCCGTCGGCTCAAGATCAATAGAGATGGTCAGATCCGAAGTAAGGTCCACCTGCCGCACCTCGGTCCTGTACCCAATAAAGGAAAATTGAAGGGTGTAGGTTCCCCCGGCCAGGGTCATCGAATAATGGCCATACAGGTCGGATACCGTACCGGTCTTCAACTCGACAACAAAAACCGTTGCCCCGGTCAGGGACTCCCCATTTGATTTGTCGCGGATCGACCCGCTGATGGTCCACCGTTGGATAGGTTCCGATTCGGGAGCAGCCCGTATGGTAAATAAAGAGAACGCGAAAAACAGGCTGAGCAAAAGTATCTTTCGTATCATAAAATGCATTCCACAGATAAACAGAGAAGAAATGTATAAGCGCAAAAAAGCGGGAAAAATTGTATGGCGTTTTTCAAAAATCCAATTCAGCCGGGCAATCCTTTTTTGCAGGCGGAAATCATTGCTATGTTTTTTGACTCAAATTTCAAGTCGAAATATATACTGCATCTTATAAAAAATGCAAAGCATTTTTCTGTTAGATGCAGTTATACCGGGAGGAACAAAAGCCCAATATTTGCAAACCTGTTCCGAACCGGTATAACAGGAAGAGAAAAGGAAAAAACCAATTACAAACCAATACTTTCAAGATAAAGCGTATCCGGGCACAAATCCAGGCCGTTTTGCCATTGTACACTTCCCAGAAATGGCCTGACGGAATTAAACATGGCCGGATCAGCCAATTCCCTGAAATTGCCTGTTTCAAGATAAGGGTTCATGTCAAAGCGCCTGACCTCTCCATTGGAGAAAGTCAGATTGAGATGATAGTTTTCTACAGGCGTAACCTGCACTACCCTGGGGTTCATTTTTTATGGTTTTATTTTAACGGATCAATTTTAAAAACAGTTTCACCGCTCGAAGCTAAAAACCAGTCGGCCATCAATTCTTCGTGGTGGATCTCGATCCACGCAAGAACAAGTTTCAACTTGTTTTGTTTTATCATTCCATCAATAATTTTTCCATCCGGAATTGAAATAATTGCTTCGTCCTCCTGATATTTTACGTGAATGTGTGGCAAATGATGTTGCTTGTTATCGAGATAATACATGGATATAATGAGGCCATAAAACATTGAAATAATAGCCATTGTTCCAATTTTAAATACAAACTTACATAATAATTGTGATTCATACACGCACCGCATAAAAATTGTATTCCGAGGCGTAGGGATACGGGTTTCAAGTGTTAAGTTTCAGGGTTTCAGAAAAAAAAGTTTCAAAGTTTCAGGGTTTCAAATTTTCGTCATACATGAATATTATCTGCCTGACAAATCCCAAAAAGTCATAAGTTTGTTAATACCTTTGTCATTCATCACCATTCACCATTCACCCATAAACCGCAATTCACCGTGACCCTCCAACAAATCCTTCTCAAATACTGGGGCTATTCCTCCTTTCGTCCGTTGCAGGAAGAGATCATCCGGTCGGTGCTTGACGGGAAGGACACGCTTGCCCTGCTTCCCACGGGAGGGGGCAAATCGCTCTGTTTCCAAGTCCCGGCACTGGCCATGGAGGGGGTTTGTATCGTGATAACGCCGCTGATCGCCCTGATGAAAGACCAGGTGAACCACATGAAAAAACGGGGCATTCCTGCGGCTGCGGTCTATTCGGGGATGTATGCCGACGAGATTGACCTTGTACTGGGGAATTGCCTGTATGGGAAGACAAAACTGCTTTACCTTTCGCCCGAACGCCTCATGGGCGATAAAATACGCGAATCGCTCCGGCGGATGAAGGTTAACCTGCTGGCTGTGGATGAGGCACACTGTATTTCGCAATGGGGTTACGATTTTCGCCCCCCGTACCTGCATATTGCCGATATCCGGCAGTTTATCCCCGGGGTCCCGGTCCTTGCGCTGACCGCCACGGCTACCCCGAAAGTGGTTAAAGACATCCAGAAAAAGCTGGAATTTAAAAATGAGAACATCTTTCAACAAAGTTTCGAACGCAGGAACCTTACCTACTTTGTGATCCTGGAGGAAGACAAACTCAACCGGCTGCTGAAGGTCGTCCAAAAGACCCGGGGCAGCGCGGTCATCTATGTCAGGAACCGGCGGAAGACAAAGGAAATTGCCGGTTTTCTCCAAAAAAACAAGATCGGCGCCGATTTTTACCATGCAGGGCTCGACCCGAAAACCCGCGACCAGCGTCAAAACGCCTGGATCAACGATGAAAAAAGAGTGATGGTTTGTACCAATGCTTTTGGCATGGGGATCGACAAACCCGATGTACGGCTCGTGGTACACCTCGACCTGCCCGACAGCATCGAAGCCTATTTCCAGGAAGCAGGACGGGCCGGAAGAGATGGAAAACAGGCTTACGCAGTGTTGCTTTACGAAAATGCCGACCTGCTGAACGCCCGGCACAACCTTGCTACCGCTTTTCCAGAACCCGCAATGATCAGAAATGTGTATCAGGCCCTCGGAAACTATTTCCAGATTCCCGTGGGGGGCGGCAAAGAGGAAAAATTCGATTTCGACCTTACCGTCTTTGCCAATCAATATAATTTTCAACCGGTGATCGTCTTTAATTGTCTTAAATTCCTTGAAAAAGAGGGGTTATTGGCACTCAGCGAGGCCATGCACAATCCCTCCCGGGTTTATATCAAAGCCGATAAAGAGACCCTCTACCGTTTTCAGGTCGAAAACGAACCCTTCGACCATTTCATAAAAACCATGCTGCGGCTCTATAGCGGCATCCTGACCGATTTTGTAAAAATCAGCGAAACCGAATTAGCCCGGCGCAGCGAACTCACCGTGGATAAAGCAATGGCCAACCTCAGCCATCTGGCCCGGCTCCAGATTATTGGCTACATCCCCCAAACCGATAAGCCCCAGGTCATTTTCATCCAGGAACGGCTCAATAGCGGCGACATCCCCATCTCCCGCGAAAATTATCACGACCGGCTTAAAGATGCCGAAAAAAGGATAGAAGCCATGATCCATTATGCTTCTTCCACCCATAAATGCCGCAGCCAGCAATTGCTGGCCTATTTCGGCGAATACCATTCCAAACGGTGCGGCAAATGCGACGTGTGCATCGAACGCAATAAGGTCGGCCTGAACGAAATGGAATTCGACCGGATTGTCGAAACCATCAAGCCCATCCTGAAAAGCCGTCCGTGCACCATGGAAGATTTGGTTTCGGCCGCCGCGCCGGTCGATGAGGACAAGATTATCCGCGCCATCCGCTGGCTGGCCGACAACGGCAAAATCAGCATGGAAAAAGAGGGCACTTACCGCTGGGAAAACTGATTTTTCATACCTTTGGGCTTCATTTTTAATTCTGTGTTATGTCAAAAACCGCATCCGCCGGGAACAAAGGCAAAGGGATCCGTTCCGACTGCTTTGTTTCCCTCGAACTGACCGACAAAGACGGGATCCAGGTAGAACTCGAATCGAAAGTCGTTGTGATGTACGGCGATTCCATCCGCAGGCAAACGGCTGAAACCTTAGCGTTTTTCGGGATCAAAAACGCCCGGATAAAAATCGAAGATTTTGGGGCCCTTCCGTTGGTTATCGCTGCACGGACCGAAGCTGCCGTTAAAAAGCTGCTCCCCGGAGCAAAGCCTTATGCCCCATCCATCCTGAAGGAAAACCGGTATGCCACGCCCAAAGACCGGAACCGCTTTTCGCGGCTCTATCTGCCGGGGAATTCCCCCAGCCTGATGATCAACGCCGGGATACATAAACCCGATGGCATCATCCTCGACCTGGAAGATGCCGTTGCGCCCGATAAAAAAGACGAAGCCCGCTTCCTGGTACGCAATGCACTCTGCGGCATCGATTTCTATGGCGCCGAACGGATGGTACGGATCAACCAGGGGGAACGCGGCATAGAAGACCTCGAATACATCATCCCTTACAACGTCAACCTCATCCTGCTCCCCAAGTGCGAAAAGCCGGAACAGGTGCACGCCGTGAACAGGAAAATCGATGAAATCGTCAACCGTCAACCGTCGTCGGTCGTCCGTCAACCGAAAATCTGGCTTATGCCCATCATCGAAAGCGCCTTAGGGGCCATCCATGCCTATCCCATCGCCAGCGCGTCCGACAATGTAGTAGCCCTGGCCATCGGCCTCGAAGATTATACCGCCGACCTGGGAACCCGCCGTACCGCCGAAGGGACCGAATCTTTCTTTGCCCGGAGCATGGTGGTCAATGCCGCCCGCGCCGCAGGAATTCAACCCATCGATTCCGTTTTCTCGGATGTGGGCGATATGGAAGGGCTGCGCCAGAACGTGCTTCGCTCGAAAGCCTTAGGGTTCGATGGCATGGGTTGCATCCATCCCCGGCAAATTGCCGTGATCCATGAAACCTTTGCCCCCTCCCCCGAAGAGATCGAAAAAGCCAAAAGGATCGTTTTTGCCTTTCACAAAGCCGAAGAACAGGGGCTCGGGGTGGTAGCCTTAGGCACAAAAATGATCGACCCGCCCGTGGTCAAACGGGCCCTCAACACCATCAACCTTGCCGTTAAAATGAACAAACTCACCGAAAACTGGAGGGATACCCATGAGCAGTAAGATAGTTACCAATTTCGCCGGACGGACCGTCCCGACGGTCATCAATGGGAAACCTGCCGTGCCTTTTATGGGCATCGGGAAATACAAACCGGAAGGCTTTCGGGCTGCCCCGAAAATAGCCAGTTGCGCCGACTACCCCGCCGATGGCAATAAAGTTGTTGCCGGACTGAAAGAGGCATTGCTGAAAGCCGGTTTGCGCGACGGGACCACCATCTCTACCCACCACCATTTCCGCAACGGCGACTTAGTTGCCACCCAGCTCTTCGACATCGCCCATGAACTCGGGATCAAAGACCTCATGTGGTTCCCTTCTGCCTCTTTTCCCTGTCACGAACCGATGACCAGATACTTGGAAGACGGCACCATCAACCACATTGAAGGCAGCATGAACGGCGCCTTAGGCAAATTCACCTCCGAAGGAAAGATGAAAGGGCTTGGCGTACTGCGTTCCCATGGCGGCCGTTACCAGGCCGTACAGGATGGCGAAGTGCACATCGACATCGCCGTGATTGCAGCGCCCACCGCCGATCCGTTTGGCAATGCCAACGGGGTGGACGGGCCCGCGGCCTGTGGGCTGCTCGGCTTCGCCTTAGCCGATGCGCAATATGCCGACAAGGTCATCGTGGTCACCGACAACCTCGTCCCCTTTCCCTGCATTCCCTGGCAGATCCACGGCAACTACGTCGATTACGTCGTAGTGTTGGATAAAATCGGGATCCCCGAAAAGATCGTCAGCGGAACGACCGAGATCACCAAAAGTCCCGACAGGCTGCTGTTGGCCGAATGGTCGGCGAAATTCTGCGACGAAGCCGGACTGATTTACGATGGTTTCTCGTTCCAGGCAGGGGCTGGCGGGACTGCCTTGTCGATTGGCATTTACTTTTCCGAAATCCTGCGGAAGCGGGGCTGGAAAGCCCGTTTTGCCCGTGGCGGAAGCAACAAATACTTAGTGAAAATGCTGGAAGAGGGATTGGTCGATTATATCCTCGACGGACAAACCTTCGACCTCGACGGGGTGCGGTCCATGCGCGACAACCCGGGCCATACCTGGACCAGCCCTTTTACCAGTTACAATTACCATGGCAAGGGGAATTTCTCTTCGATGGTCGATATCGTCATTCTTGGCGCCACCGAAGTAGATGTAAATTTCAACGCCAATGTTGTGACCCATTCCGATGGATATCTGCTCCATGGCATCGGCGGCTGGCAAAACACCCTTTTCGGGAAATGCGTAATACTCCCCATTCCCCTTTTCCGCGACCGGATGCCGGTAATCCGCGATGCGGTGACCACCCTGTGCGGCCCGGGCGAACTGATCGACGTGATCGTGACCGAACGCGGCATCGCCATCAACCCGCGCCGTACCGACCTGATCGAAAAGATGAAAAACTCGTCCCTGCCGATAAAAACCATCGAAGAACTCAAAGCCGAAGCCGAAAAAATCTGCGGACCCCCCGCCAAACCCAAATTTACCGACGAAATCGTGGCGGTGGTAAAATGGGTGGACGGAACCGTGCTCGATTCGATTTACAGGATCGATGTTTGACAAACCACGTGCTTTTATTGTGCCTTCGTGCTTTTGTTTCCATCAATCAAATATCGTCCATTGTTTTTCCTTAACGGGCGTCATTTCATTAACAAAACTTTCCCATTGTGAAAGGCTAACCCTTAAATTATATTTGTCGTTTACATAAGTTATCTGTTCTTCCAATTCTTTTTGTGCAATAGTTTTAGCGATACTTAATAAATCAATACGCATTAAAAGGTCTTTTGTAAAAACTCTTTTTGCATCTGAAAACGATATTGATTTCAAAAACGCTTCTGTCTTGTTGTAATTTAAAAGTATCATTGCATAAACGGCAAATTCAATTTTATCGAAACCGATAAAATAACAAGTATCGTCCAGCATTACAGGTTTGTCGTTTTGCGGCAATACCAATGTGAAATGATACGTTTTATACAATCCTGATATCGCAACTTTGTACGGCTTAAAAGAATATTCCCCGATCCCAAAAATTGAAAACAAGGGCTTCCCATTATAAATACTGGACTTTCTCTCTTGAAAAGACGAAATGTGTTTTTTCAGATAAGCGTATGTCGCAGGGCATAAATGCCGGATATAGGAAGTATCCTGTCCAACCCTTGTTTGAGTAACAATAGTATGTTTTCTCGTGTTTTTAATTACGGTATTTTTTAAATCAGAACTTTTTAAAAATCCAAATATTAAATCTTCTTCAAGTGCAATTTCTTCCGATAGTTTATTAATAAAGTGTCCATTTATCCTTTCAAGTTCCATCACACTTGAACAATCATGTTTTATCCCTTGTCTCCATTCAAAAGGACAAACACCATCTATATTTTTTGTTTCATTATAATCTTCGATGTTTGATACGAATTTAGAATGAAGCCACCCGAAACTTAATTTTTTACTTTTGTCATAAAAGTCAAATTCCGTACATATTTCGCACGAATTTGAATTTAGCTGACAAAACAGCAAAGACGCTTCAACAGAAACATTAAATTCCTTTTTGCTATCAATACAATACTTTTCTATCTTACTTATCCTGTAAAGTTTTTCTTTTTGGCCATATACAATATTTTTAATTACTGAGTTTTTCACCAATAAGGCCAGGTGCCCATGGTGAGATTGAAAAGCATCAAAAAGCATTAAAGCAATACTTTCAGCAATATCAAAATTGCTTTTTCCTGTTATTGCATCTAAACCATTTTGATTTTTAAAATTTGATTTTTTTGGCAGATTTATAGAATTCAAACTGCCCAATTTTGAATTTGTTACCCAAGGCGGATTACCAATAATTAATATTTTTTCCGCAGGAAATTGTTGAGAAATATTTATAAAATGAAAATCAAAGATACTGCTGTGAACAATCGTAATTTCAGGTTTGTGGTTGGTTGGATTTGAAAGGTAAAAATCAAGAATGCTAAATTTTGTTTCCCAAACATAGGGTTTGTAAATTTCAATGCCAAACAATTTTTTAATGTTCTGAAAACAGGCCAACGATGCAATAATAAAATTACCTTTTCCACAAGTTGGCTCAATTACAATTTCAGGCGAAACATTATTGTCGGACAACTGTTTTGCAATTTTAAGCGCTAAATCCTTGTTTGTTTGAAAATCACCATATTCAGCCCGATCTGGTTCTTCAACTGAACTCATGGCGGTAAAAGAAACCGATTCTTTGAGGTTTTGAAAATCATCGTTATCAGCAAAAAAAGTATGGATTCCCAAGGCATCCAACATTTTTTGATTTGCATTTTCAAAAGATGGGGCATTGTTTAAAAAATCCTTTAAAAACGTGCAAACCTGCAATGAAATATTTGCTTCAAATATCCTCATTGTCGGGTCACTTTATCAATTACTTTACCAATTCCCTGCACCGCCTTATCAAGCATAACCACTCTCTGGTATTGAATCCGCCATTGTAAAGCGTTTGAAATGGTCAGATAACCTTGAACTGGCGGTGATTCCAAAATTTGTTGCGCCAACTGGCTCAGGGTTACGCCATAGAGAGACTTGTTTTAATTTTCGATTCTGATAGACAAAAGGTTTTGGCTTCTGCTTTTAATTTATAAATGGTCAGTTTTTCTTTCATTCTGATTTCTCGTATGTTAATTTACAAATTTAATCATTTTTCTTGTCACCTGGAACGCTGTCGGGGCTAAATCTTATTTTAATGTGCTGGAATAAGGAGGACAATAGGAGTATTACTGCCTAACCGAAAATTGCTTCGTATTTTCATTTAAAATGTAGTATAACAGGGTTTAATCAAAAAGAAGTATTGTATAATTTATATCAATCCCGAAGGGATGTCATGATTTTAGCAGGGAAGGAGATTGATATCAACCAACCCCGAAGGCCCTATGTTTGCAAAATGAAGCATAAGTCTGGAAATTTATTAGTTTTAAGGT
>Ga0247841_10003844_pt1 | contig 26949 bp, 15 predicted proteins | sample LaCruzMarch2015__2_FD_192410 | JGI IMG/M metagenome (GOLD analysis project Ga0247841, IMG submission 192410) | Freshwater microbial communities from meromictic Lake La Cruz, Castile-La Mancha, Spain - LaCruzMarch2015_18m | ecosystem: Environmental > Aquatic > Freshwater > Lake | place: Spain... | reverse complement strand
CGCAGCTCCGCCGGCGTTAATTGATAGTCATGCAAGCAGCCGGTGGTCGGGCGCGTCAGATTTTTCAAGGAGACACCCGGCACGCCGGCGACGATGTTCAAGGTGGTGATGTAGAGGGGATAAAACGAGGTGACAATCCGCAACGGCGCGGCGTTGGTGGCCGGGGCGGCCGGCGCGGCGCCACACGCCAGAACGCAGACGCCCAGTGCCAGCAGACCTGCCTTTATGCAATGATAGCCACGCGGCATCGCACTCCTCCTTGGTCGACTACAACAATATTTTGCAAGAAAAATGGTGCGCGGAGGGAGACTTGAACTCCCAGGAGCTTTCGCCCACTAGCACCTCAAGCTAGCGTGTCTACCAATTCCACCACCCGCGCACGCGAGATCGGCGAGGTACATTGTACGGAATCGGGCCGCGAAAGTCAACCGCGCGAACAGCCTTTCCGATATAAGAGCGGGAGCCGCGTTCCCATGCGGCGATCCTGTCACGGGAGCCGCCGGCGTCGAGCGCGCAGACAGGTAGGGCGGTCAGGCCCTTGACCGCCACAGTCGTCGTTGCGCCATGGTAGCACCGGCGTGCGCAGGCAGCAACGGCGGTCAGGGCCTGACCGCCCTACCGCACCCGCCGGCCACGCCCGCGCAGGATCCACAACAAATTTGGCTGCGTCAGGTTCGCATTTCCCCCTCTAACGGAATTTCAGATAGACGTCTGTTTGTCTGGCTCGCGCGCCGCGCATGGTATTATGGTACTATGGATGTATGAGAACCTTATGCCCACGGTGGCGCGCCATCATCCACAACCGCATTGGGCGCCTGTGCGCCACACTGATCTGTGCCAGCACGGCTGCCTGGGCGGTGCAGGATCCGTCCGGCAATGCGGATTACCGCGCCGCCGCCGCCGTGTTCGACACCGGCAGCGTCGCCGTCGTGCGCGTGACCATGGCGGCCGCGGACCTGGCGCACATGCAGACCGATGTCAACACCGATATTTATTACCAGTGCAGCATCCAGTTCAGCAATCAACTGGTCGCGCTCGAGACGGTCAGCAATGTCGCCATTCGCCTGCGCGGCAACACCTCGCGCGTCGCGACCAAGAAGTCGTACAAGCTCTCGTTCAATGAATACGTGCCCGGCCGCGAGTTTCACGGCCTGCGCAAACTGAACTTGAACGGCGAACATAATGATCCGTCGATCATGCGTTCGGCGCTGTGCTGGTCCATGTTCGCGCAGGTGGCCATTCCGCATTCGCGCGCAGCCTATGCGGAATTGTACATCAACGAACAACTGTTTGGTTTGTTTGCCAACATCGAGCAGGTCAACGACGAATTCCTGAAGGCATGGTTCGGTTCGGACGCCGGCAATCTTTTCAAATGCCTCTATTTGGGCGCGCCGGCCGACTTGACCTATCGCGCCGACGGCCGTTATGACTTGGTCGGCGGTGGCACCACCTACGCGCTCGAGACCAATGAGGCATCCAACGATTTTCGTGATTTGGCGCAATTCATCGCGCTGGTCAACACCAGCGCGATTGCCAATCTGCCGGCGGCACTCGAGCCGTTGTTCAATGTCGAGGATTTCCTGCGCTGGATGGCGCTCAGCGCCCTGTGCGGCAGTTGGGATGATTACCGCTACAACGCCAACAATTACTACCTGTATCACGACCGCGTGGCGGGTCGTTTTCAGTTCATTCCCTATGATTATGACAATACGCTCGGCGTTGATTGGATGGGCGTCAACTGGGCCACGCGCAACCTGAACAGTTGGGACAGCAGCGGCAACCGCCCGCTCTCGAAGCGCATCCTGCAGGTGCCGCGCTACCGCCGGCGCTACAACCAACTGCTGGCCGACTTCAATGCGACCACGTTTGCCCCGTCCAACATCAGCGCGCGCGCCACCTCCATCAAGGCCCTCATTCAACCCGCGGCGGAACGCGACTATGCCGGCGTCGCCCATGACTGGGGTTTCGATCTGGCCGATTTTAATGCGGCACTAACCGCGCCGGCAGCGTACAGCACCGCCAATCATGTCACCTTCGGCGTGCTGCCGTTTGTCAGCACCCGCGTGGCGTATGTCGAGACGCAACTCGACACGCGCATTCTTTGCTTGAATGAGGTACTCAGCTCGAACAGCACCGGCATTGTCGACGAGGGCGGCCGGCATGTGGCCTGGCTTGAATTGTACAATCCACGGCAAACGGCGGTGACACTCAACGGATTGCACATGACCGATAATCCTGCGCTGCCGACCAAATGGGCGCTGCCGGCCACCAATGTGCCCGCCCGCGGCTACCTGCTGCTGTGGCTCGATGGCCATCCCGAGCGCGGCCCGCTGCATGCTCCCTTTGCCGTCGGCACGGCGCCCTTCCTGCAGTTGCGCATCTATACGACCAACGTCCTTGACCAACTGCAGGTGCCGGCGCTCAGCCCGGACACGAGTTATGGCATGTATCTTGACTATGGTAGTGCCGCGCGCACGTTTGCCGTGCCGACGCCGCGCGCCGCAAACCGGCTGCTGCCCGCGCCGCCGCCCGCCCTGCTCATCAATGAATTTCAGGCGGATAACAAGACCACCATCACCAATCCGGCCAACGGCAGTTTTGACGACTGGATCGAACTCTGGAATGCCGGCACCACGCCGGTTGATCTGCTCGACCTGTATCTTTCGGACAATGCGGCGACTCCGACCAAGTGGCGGTGCCCGAGCTCACTGCCGCTGGCGCCGGGCCAGCATCTGTTGCTCTGGGCGGATGGCGTGCCGGCCTACGGTCCGCAGCATTTGTCCTTCAAGCTCAGCGCCGGCGGCGAAGAAATCCTGCTGGTTGCCAGCGACGGCACCACTGTCCTGGATGCCGTCCAATTCGGCGCGCAGGCCGCGGATATTTCATGCGGACGCAGTCCTGACGGCGCCGGCGGCGCGCGCAGCAATGCCGCCTTTCAGACCATGCAGCCCACACCCGGCACCGCCAACGTACCCGAGCCGTTTGCCACTCTCCTTCTTTTTGCCATCCTCCACCATAGGTGCCAGGCCAAGAATTGATACTTCGCACAGCTGCAAATACTATTTTTATAGTATTGCACTGCAACAATATATAAAAATAATTTGTTATATGTTTGCGTTTTTGCCAAGTACCAATTCTTGGCCTGGCCCCGAATGCGTCCTCCCTCCTTGACATTTGCGTATTATTGTGGTATACTGGTATCATAATGATATTTTGTTTGCCCATACCGTATTCCCGCTGCGAGAAGCATCGCGCACTTACGTAACGCACGTACCTCCGCGCACACACACGCACACACACACAGGTGCTTTTCGCACAAAGGGGCCGCCCGCGCGGCCCCTTCCCTTTGCCTTCTTTCGCGCTGAAAAAAGTGAACAGAAAAAAGCGAACACTTGTGGCCCCGTGGTATATCTGGTACAATGGCGGCACCAATTGGATACGAATACCATGCCCCATGTGCAACGAAATGTCCTGCCCTTGATGCTGCCGGGAATGACCCTGCTGGTGGCCATTCTGCTGTGCTATCAGCGTTATGTGCAAGAGCCGGCGGCCCTGCTGCAGCTCCCCTTGGCGGCGCGGGTGGAACGCCCGCAGCCGGTGGCCCCGGCGGCGGCAAGCACGCCGGCCAGCGCGGCGCCGGCGCCGTATGTCATTCCCCTTGCGCAGCAGGCCCTGGCACAGAATGGTGATTTTGCGCAAGGCCTCAAAGGCTGGGATTACTGGCAACATGCCTGCAGCGCCACCACTGAAATCCAACTGGCCCAGGTCGCGATGCAACCGGCGCAATGGGCGCTCCAAATTCAAAACCCGCTCAAGCAATTGACCGGCGTGCGCCAATTGGTCTCGCTGGTGTCCGGCACGGTCTACCGCCTCAGTGCGCGGGCGCGTTCCTGCGCGACGACCGATTCGAAAGTTGTCTTTGGCGGGCGGGTCGCCATCTTTCTGCCGCCGCAACCGGAGCAGGCGCTGCTGTGGATGAGCGAGAGCACCGATTGGTGGGCCAAGGCGCTGGTGTTCACCAACCAGGTCAGCGGCGCGGCCACCTTGTTTGTGCATTTGGGCTATGGCGGCGTGGCCAGCACGGGCGAGTTCGCGAATATTACGCTGGACGAATTGTGCCCCTGAAGTTCACCGGCGGGATGGAAGCGACCTGCGCGTCGCGAATTTGCTGCAGCCACCGCACGGAGGCGGCTCCCACACATTTTTGCATGCCGGGACCCCACGCTCTTGTCGTTGGCGGTATGCCGGTTCTGCAGAAATGATGAGACCTGCATGCGCCTACCTCTTTTGCTCTTTGTTAAATTGCGGGCGGTTCGTATTGCAACGCCATGCGGCGCACAACAGCGCGCCCGCGACCGCCAGCAGCGCGCCTTCCGGCACCACCAGGTTGACCACCACTTCCTGCGGTGGTTGCAACCCATTGTCGGAGATCAAGAACGCCGACTGCCCTGTGAAATTGCCGGCCGCCGGCGCAACGCCTGTTATGTCCAGCAGCGTTGTGCCCGCGGCACTGACCGCGCCGGTGACGGGCGTTGTTGCGAGCCATGTGCCGTGGGTCAACGGCGCGAACCGGAGTGTCATTGCAGCGTGCAATATGGCCGACGACTGCCGGGCATAATTGAAGACGTTCGTGCCTTGAATACCCACTGCGCCGCTGACTTTCCAGCCGCGTACTTCCTGGTAGTTGTACACAATCTCGCCGGACGATTTCAGGACAACCTGGAAGGTGTTGCTGGCGTAGGTGAATCCATAAATCGGCACATTAATGAATGATATGACCGTGTGATTCGTGTCAGATGACCACAGGATCGGGCCGCCGGACGTCGGATCGAGATCGCGCCAGAACACGGCCGCCAGCCCGCCGGTACATGATGACACGGGCAGCGTCAGCAGTGTCGCTGCATTGAGATACGTGAGCTCGTTCGGCTGAAACAGGATCGCGCCATTCATGCCGACCCAGAACTGGGCGAAGGTGCGGCCGTAGAAGACAAACGGCGTGGCGAACGCATACGGGCCGGCAATGCCGTCGTCCGAGAGCGGCGTGACCGGCGCGCCATTGGAAGTGATGTCAAGCCATTGATAGGCCGGGCCGCCGGGCGCGTCACTGCTGTCGAGCGCATAGGCACACGGCGTGACCTGGAACTCGAGCGGCAGGAAGCCGGGATTGCTGAGCGCCAGCGCGACGGTGCCGGTGTCGCCGGGCGCGGCGACCACGATATTCACATTGGTCTGCGCCACCAAGCGCGCGCCGGGCCAGGGCGCGTCGGCGCGCATGACCAGCGCGTAGGGTTGCGGCCCTTGCGGCACATTGTAGCCGGTCACGATGATGGTGTACGTGCCGGTGGCGGCCGCATCAAAATCAAGGCCCTCAATGTTGTTGATCCGGTCGGGCACGACCGCGCCACTGGGATAATTGGTGACACCATCGGGCGCAATGACCAGCAGGTCGAGGTCGTTCACCAATTGTTCGAGGACATATTGCGAGCCGGGGTAATCCGTCCAAGCCAGCGTGACGCAGAATCTATTGGTGCCGGCAATGGTGAACAAATACACGTTGGTACTGCCGGTGACGGCGGCATCATGGTCAATAATCACGTTGGCGCCATTATTGGCGGGGAAGAGCGTGTCGCCCAGATTGACCTGGCCCCAGCCCTCGACGCTGTTCGGGCGCGGGCCGTAAGGGATCTCGCGCTTCATGGCAAAACCATACTGGCCGGGGGTCATCGAGCGCGCGCCGTTGAGCAGCAGGGCTTTGACGGCGGCCGCGCTGGGATTTGTAAAACCCATGCGCTCGACGAGGAACTGGCGCGTCAAGGCGGCCGCGCCGGCGGTCAGCGGGCAGGCCATGCTGGTGCCGCCGGCGAACAGATAATTGGTGTTGCCGGCGTAGACGCCCCAACCAACATTGGTCATGGCGCGCGACCGGCATGAAATGATGTCCGTGCCGGGCGCAACCAGATCGGGCTTGACCCGCCCGTCATTGCACGGCCCGCGGCTGGAGTAGGCCGCCATGCCTTGGTGCATCCCGTCATAGGGCGCGGAAATCAGGTCGTTGGTGATGGGCGGATCCGGGAACCGCGTCGGCCATTTTTTGCCGTAGGTGAACGCAGAATAACCGCCCGAACCGGGCAGCCGCGCGCTTTCCGCCGCGCCGACGCTCATGACATTCTTGGCCGTGGCAGGCACACCAATGGAGCGGCTCGCAACTACGCCTTCGCTGTTCACGCCATCATTGCCGGCCGAGAACACCAGCAGCATGTCCTTGTGGTTCCACATGAATTCGTCGGCTTGCTTTGATTGCGTTTGGTATCCGCCGTAGGCCGAAGAGCCCCAACTGTCGGAGTGGATGCGCGCGCCATTCGTGTACGTCTGCATAAACAAGTCACTCAAGTCAGCCGGCAAATAAATGGCGCCGCTGGCATCCCCCACGGATTGATGCACCAGTTGCGCCTCGTAGGCAACGCCTTTGTAGACACCGGTCGAGGCGGAGCCGTTGCCGAGAATCGAGCCGGCGGTGTGCGTGCCGTGCATGTTGAGGTCGCTCCACGCGCCAGCGCGGCCCGGCGTCCGGCCAAAGGCGGCCTTGACCCGATTGGTGAAGTCGGGATGCAGCGTGCCGTTGTTGACGCCGATATCAAGCCCGGTGTCGGCATGCCCGACAATCTGGCCGCGCCCAGTCAGGCCGTTGGTCCAGGCAATGATGGCATTCATGCGCGGGCCCTGCACGGCGACATTGTTCAATATGTGCGGCTGAATGAATGGTTCGATCCATTCCACCTCGCCGCGTGCGGCAAGGGCAGGCAGCAGCTTCGCCGGCACAACGGCGCGGACAAACCCGCGCGAGCCGGCGGTGCTCATGGCTTCAACCTGTCCGCCGTTGCTTTGGATGGTGGCGGCAATGATCGCGGCATCCGCGGGCGCGAAAGTCTGGATGGTCAACGTGCTGCTTGGCGGGGCGCCCCGCTGTGCTTTTTGTGTGCCCGTGACTGCGGGCGCGATCTTGTACTCCGGCAGGAATTCCGTGACCAGCACGACATCGGGGCAGGCGGCCAGCGCGGCGGCATTGGCCGGCGCGGCTTCCACAAGAAAGGCGTTGTCGGGCAGATAGCTGCACAAGGCTGCGCCGTTCTTTTCCAGTGCGGCTTTCCACGCGGCCGTGATCGGCTTGGACGACGCGACAATCAGCGGCACGGTGCCGCGCGCGGTCAATGTTTGCGCGGGTTGTGCGGCGTTGAAGGCCGGCGCGGCGCGGCGCGCGGCCGTGTCAACCACCGCCGTCAGCAGCCGCACGGCGGCAGACGCATGCATTGCCCACAAAACCAACATCAGTGCGAACTCAAATCGAACAAGGTGCATATAATTCACGGTACAGATTATGTATAGTCTGTCTTACTGCCATAGTATAGCAAAAAACAATTATTGAGAACAGCGGCGCACCAGTCGCCAGATCCGGCGGTTTGTTTGTGCTGTTGCTCCCCGCCGATCCACACCAGCGGCGGGATCGGTGGAAGCAGAAGAGATGATGAATGTCCAATATCCAACACTCAATATCCAAGGGCGAAGTATCTGCGCAGAACTTCATCATTGGTTATTCCTTGTTGGATATTGGATATTCGCATTCTCTGAATCACTTTAGCGAGGTCGTGGGGGTCTTAGCACACCCACCCGCCCAATCCGCGGGCGCGCTTGCGTTCGCCGTGCTTACTGGTGTTGCCTTTGTTGTGATGGTGGCACCGCCGGTTCTGGGAAGGCGGCCGGGTCGGCCACTTGCGCCGCGGGATGCATTTACGATATACTGATAGCGCAGGTGTGGTATGGCTCTGCGCCTGTTTGTTTCACCCATGCAGGAGCTTGCACCAATGAGAACGATGACCATGGTAGCCTTGGCAGTTGGCGTTTGTCTGTGCTGTGCGCAGTTCAGTTTTGCGGCGCCACCGGCGCAGGCACTGCAGGCTTTGTCGAATGCCGCCCCGCGCGTGCAGCAGCGCGTGCAGCAGCGCGTGCAACAGCGCGTGCAGCAACGCGTGTCATCGACCACGCAGCGCATCAGCGTCACCGCCGGCGAAGAGATCACCCGCGACGATGCGCGGGCCATGCGCGACCAGCTCAAGGAAGTGAAAGAGGCCGAGGCGCCCGATGCCGGCTACAAGCGCGACGCCCTTAAAGAAGTCAAGGAAGCGGAAGCACCAGATGCCGGCTACAAGCGCGATGCCCTGAAAGAAGTCAAGGAAGCGGAAGCACCGGACGCCGGCTACATGCGCGACCAGCTCAAGGAAGTGAAAGAAGCCGAGGCGCCGGATGCCGGCTACAAGCGCGATGCCCTGAAAGAAGTCAAGGAAGCGGAAGCACCCGATGCCGGCTACATGCGCGATCATCTCAAGGAAGTGCAAGAGGCCGAGGCGCCCGATGCGGGTTACAAGCGCGACGCACTCAAGGAAGTCAAGGAAGCCGAAGCACCGGACGCCGGCTACAAGCGCGACGCGCTCAAGGAAGTCAAGGAAGCGGAAGATGAAGATGCCGCGCCGATGCGCGAGAATCTGCGCGAAGACAAGGAAGCCGAAGCCGAAGATGCGGAGGCCATGGCGGATCACGACCAGGAAGTCGAAAAAGAAACCGATGATGACGGCGGCGACGACGACGATTAGGACTGACGCACGCCGCGCGCGGCTACAAGGACACGCGCGGTAAGATTTCCTGCGCCAGTGCGCGCGGCACACCCGGCACGGCAAACAGATTGCTGACCGAGTGATACGGGCGCGCCTTGATAATTGCCGCGGCGCGTTTTTCCCCGATGCCTTTCAATTGCAGCAGTTCCGCGCGCGCGGCGGTGTTCAAGCTGATGCGCGGTACATTCGTCGGCATGCTTGCCTGAATCTCCTGCAATGCCCGCACATCCTGCCGCTCGGCCGCGCGCATGGCCGCGATCCGTTCCGCGTCCGCCAGGTGCCAGACGCCGGCGCGGTTGAGCGCGGCCGCCAATTCAAGATCCTGCAACTGCGCCGCGCGTTCATCGCGCGTAATCTTGTCGGGCGTCTCACGCCCGACGCCGCGGGCGCTTGCCAGCCCTTTGCGCACCAGCAGTTCGCCCAAATCCCGGCCATCCGCACAGGTCACAAAGGCATAGATGCGCCCGCCGGCGGTGCTGCCCAAGGCGCTGGCATAGACGGTCTGCACCGTGAACGGTTGCGCCAGTTGTTTGGTGGTGAACGCCGCGGCGCGCTGGCCGCACATGACCGTCTGGGCGGCGTTTGAGTGGCCAAAATAGCGCATCTGCTCGCGCACCCGGCGCACGCTCAGTGCCGACGCCGACGACTCCGGCGCATCCACGAAATACAGCCGCAGTGCCTGCGTGGTCCCGTTCATCAGCGCCCAAAAACTGTCGCCATCATTGGCCGCGTGATCCACGTACCACACATTGGTCACGGTCACCATCTGTTGCTCGGCCGCGCCGCACCACAGACCGCCGGTCACGCTGCAGGTCAGCAGCGCGGCGCGCAGAACATATAGCCGGGGAACATGCATAGTCATGCAACTATAATACACAAAAGCGCGCCAAAACGAAAGGCACGCATGGCATTATAAGCCGCCCACGCCGCGGCGGGTCGGCTATCGCAGCAGGGATGCAGCTGCAGAACGCGTTCCGCGCGCTGTGCTGCACGCCGCACGCCGTGCGGCGAAGGGAACGCCGATCGCCGGATCGCAGCAGCTTCTGGCGAACGGCACGTGCGATCCTTGGCCGCGTCATAAATTCTCGCGCCGCGCGAGAATTTTGCGTGATGTGCTGCACGCCGTGCGGCGAGGTGAACGCCGATCGCCGGATCGGCTGAAGGTAGGTGCGATCGCCGGATCGCAGCAGCTTCTGGCGAACGGCACGTGCGATCCTTGGCCGCGTCATAAATTCTCGCGCCGCGCGAGAATTTTGCGTGATGTGCTGCGCGCCGCACGCCGTGCGGCGAGGGGAACGCCGATCGCCGGATCGGCTGAAAGTAGGTGCGATCGCCGAATCGCATCCTTGTGGGCGGGATATGGAAATCCCGCGACACTCAGCGGCACCGGCGTGCCGCGCTCCCCCCGCTCCGGCGACAACCACAGTAAGATATGCTATACTATCCGCCACAGGTGAAATCACGGAGTGTGCTTTCACAAATATACTTAACCATTAAGGGCACGCACCATGGCGCGCGTTACGTTTTATTCCGGTGAAGCAGTCCCGCTTGAAATGCACAAAGTGCGGATTGTGCAGAAATTGGAGTTGGTGCCGATTGAGCGCCGGCTGGCCGCCATCAGCGAGGCCGGCAACAACACCTTTTTGCTGAAGAACCGCGACATTTTTCTGGACATGCTGACCGACAGCGGCGTGAATGCCATGAGCGACAAGCAGTTGGCCGCCATGATGGAATCGGACGACAGTTATGCCGGCTCGGCCACCTTTACCAAGCTTGAAAACAAGATCAAGGAACTGTTCAACAAGGATTATTTCCTGCCGGTGCATCAAGGGCGGGCCGCGGAGAACATCATTGCCCGCGTCTTTGTCACGCCCGGCTCCGTCGTGCCAATGAATTATCATTTCACCACGACCAAAGCCCACATCATGTTAAACGGCGGGGTGATCGAGGAGCTCATTGTTGATGAAGGGCTGCAGGTGAACAGCACGCACCCGTTCAAGGGCGACCTTGACATCGCCAAACTGCGCGCCTTGATTGCACAACGGGGCGCGGGCAGCATCGCCTTTGTGCGCATCGAGACCGGCACCAACCTGATCGGTGGCCAGCCGCATTCGCTGGAAAACATCCGCCAGGTGCGCGCGGTCTGCGATGAGTTTGGCTTGCTGCTGGTGTTGGATGCCAGCCTGCTGGCCGACAATCTGTATTTCATCAAGACGCGCGAGGCCGGCTGCAAAGACATGAGCATTCGCGCGATCACCCGTGAACTCTCGGACTTGTCGGACATCATTTATTTTTCGGCGCGCAAACTCGGCTGCGCGCGCGGCGGCGGGATTTGCACCAGCAGCAAAGACGCCTTTATGAAAATGCGCGAGCTGGTCACCCTGTACGAAGGCTTCCTGACCTATGGCGGCATGTCCGTCCGCGAAATCGAAGCCATCACGGTCGGCCTTGACGAGACCATGGATGAAGACATGATCAACCAGGGGCCGGTGTTTATTGAGTACATGGTCAATGAACTTGCCCGGCAGGGCGTGCCGGTGGTAACGCCGGCGGGCGGCTTGGGCTGCCACCTGAACGCCCGGCAATTCCTGCCGCATGTGCCGCAGACCCAATATCCGGCGGGCGCCTTGGCGTCGGCGCTCTACTTGGCCGGCAGCGTGCGCGGCATGGAACGCGGCACGATTTCCGAGCAACGCGATGAAAACGGCAAGGAAACTCTTGCCAATATGGAACTGTTGCGCCTGGCACTGCCGCGCCGGGTCTTCACCCTGTCGCAACTGAAGTATGCCATCGACCGGATTGTCTGGCTGTACAAGAACCGGGATTTGGTGGGCGGCCTGACATTTGTGGAAGAGCCCAAACTCCTGCGCTTCTTTTTTGGCAAATTGAAAACCACCAGCGATTGGCACAGCAAGCTGGTTGCCAAATTCAGGGCTGATTTGGGCGACAGTCTGTAACCATAACCACGTGCCCAGTGCCGTACCAATGAAGATCCCGCAGCCACCCAGCAAGGAAGAAATAACCGCCTTGGCGCCTTTTGCCGGCCTGGGCCTGGCGAACATTGTGGTGGTCGCTACCGCGCAGGAAGCCCGGGCCGCATGGGCCGAGCTTGCCCGCCATGCGGCCGTCGGCTTTGACACGGAAGCCCGCCCGACCTTCATGAAATACCAAAAATCCGAGGGGCCGCATGTGCTGCAGTTCGCCACCCTCGAGAAAGCGTACATTTTCCAGGCGCATGTGCGGGAAAGCCACGAGGCGCTCATGGAAGTGCTGGCCTCGCCCGTGATTGCCAAAATCGGGTTCGGCCTCGCCAACGACCTGACCCACATTCACAGCCGGTTTGGCGTCACGCCCCGCGCCATTGTTGATCTGAATCGCTCGTTCAAGGACTTGGGCTACAAGAATTCCGTCGGCGCGCGCTCCGCCATTGCCATTTTCTTCAACCAGCGCCTGGCAAAGTCCAAGAGCATCACCACGTCCAACTGGTCCACCGCCCAGCTATCCGAGAAGCAGATTTTGTATGCGGCCAATGATGCGTATGCGGCGATCCGCGTCTTTCACGCGCTGGAGCAGCGCGCCCGCGCATTGCTGCGGACGCCGGCGCACCGCCGCTGACGGCCGGCGCCGTGCCCTTGCTCGGTATTCGGCATTCATTCCCCCGCCCCGTCAGGGCGGGCATGCGTTGTTACACCACACCGTGACGACCGTCAAATAGCGAAAGCAGCGAAAGCCATGTCGGGAGTTTTGGCGTCAGCCGTCATGTGCCGGCGATGTAGGCCTGCACCCCGCGCGCCATCATCTCAATCGCGACCGCCGTCAGGAACAAGCCCAGCACGCGCGCCGTGATGCTGATCAGGCGCTGATTGATGCGCTCGATGACAAAGGAAAACGCGATGAAGACGACCGCCACGAGAATGAACGCGGCAAACAAGTTGACCAGCATCGAAGCGCGGCCGATCTCGTAGGTCTTGATCGTCACAAAAGAAATCGTCGCCGGGCCGGTCAGCATCGGACTGGCAATAATCGCGATCATCGTGTCAATGTGATTGACATTGCTCTTGCTCTCGACGCCCGAGCGGATGGTTTCGAGGCCCAGCAGCAGGATGACGATGCCGCCGGCGATCCGCAGCGAATTGAGCGTGATGCCGAACAAGTTGAACATGAACGGGCCGAACAAGGCGATGATCACGGCAATGATGAAGGCCGTGATCACGGCGCTGACGGCGACCCGGCGCACGTTGATGTTATGCCGCTGCGCCGCCATCAGATACGGCAACGAGTAGAGCGGGTTGATCAGGACAAACAACTGCAGCACCAAGGCCAGATTCAGATGGGCAAAAACGTCGTGCATTTAGATTTCCCTTTGTGCGGCGCGCACAAGCAGCACACCCGTGAAAGATATCGTGAGCAGCATGGGTTCGGGTACCAGCGTGAAGGCGGCCGAGTCATTGGTATACCAGCCGCCCCAGCCCGCGCAAAAATGCACCACGCGGAAGTAACAGTTGCTGTTCTCCATGGTCGTCGGTGCGGTGAAGAGGAAGTTCGTCACCGTGGCGTTGGCTGTGCCGCTGGTCAGCGCCAGCCAGTTGCCGTTCAGCCCGTTGCTGCTCCATGCCAGGTAATTGCTGGCGACAGTGGCGCCCATGTAGCCATTCCGCCAGCACACATTGGTGGTGGCATCCTGCTGCATGCACAACGCAATCTGGCCGGCCGGAAAGACAAACGCCGCGCCGGCGCGCAAGAACAGCTGCGTCGTCATGGCAACCACACCCGCCGCATTGCTGCCCGCGACCATGACCATGTTCGAGCCCAGTTCCAGGGTGATGCCGCTGATGCTCCAAGGCGTCCCGCCTGCGCCGGTGCCGGCTGCGCCGGTCGCCAGATTGGTCCACCACATCGCGACCAGCGTTCCCGCGTTGGTGCCGGCGATGCTACCACTCGGGCTGCCCGTGATCTGGCCGCTTTGATTGGTGACGCCAACCACCGACGGCGGCAACGTTGCCGAAAATCGCACCACGAAATTCGTCGGGCTGGTGTTGGTGAACGATTCAATCAAGAGGCTGTCCGTCCAGCCATCCAGCGTTTGGACAACCCGGAAATAGCATTGGCTGGCAGTGACATTCAGCGGCGCCTGCCAGACGCAATTGGTAAAAATATCCGCGGGCCCGGCACCCGCCAAGAGCCATGTGCCGGCCAGATCGTTGGTGGTGTAGTACAGCAGGTTGGTTGCCGCCGCGCCTGCGGGAATGCGGCCCGTGCGCCAGGCGACGGAACAGGTTTGCCCGCCGCTGATGCCGAAGCGATTGGTCGGCGATGCCAGCAGAACGCCGGGCTCCGGCAAAACTTTGAAGCGCAATGGCTGCGCCGCGCCATTGGCTGCCAGAATGTTGAGCGTGTCATCCACCAGGCACAGTTCCGAACCGTCATCCACGGGAAACGGGAGTGACGTAACCGACCATGTGGCGGCGGCAATGTCGTAGATCGCAAACTGGTTGGCGGTGGCATCCGTCGTCCCGCTGTCGGCGCAGCCGCGCAACGCTCCCAGCCGCGCGCGCCCATCCAGGCACAGGCGCCCCGGTAGATACTCGATGGCACAGCCTGCGCCGGCATTGAAGGGCGGACCGGCGAGCGGCGTGATTGTCGGCGTGCCACTCTTGCTGATGCGCGCGAAAATGGCGGGATTGTCGTCAGCGCTGGCGTCCTGCTTGATGAAATAGACGTCCGTGGTGGTCATGCAGCTATCCCACGGGTGCGCCGCGTTGCTGTTGAGATCGCCAATATCGCTGGTCGCACCGGCCAGCCAGTCGGTGATGTTCTTCACGCGATACCAACCCATCCAGCCGCCATAAATGCGCGTGTCGGACACCGGCGCGCAGGCCGTGTTCGGCCCGTCACCCGCCATGGCACCGCCCTTGCTCCAGGTGTTCGCGCCAATGCTGTAGCGGTAGACACAGCGTGTGCCGGCCGCGTCGTTGCTGCGTGCCAGGGTCCACAAATATCCGTTGCAGTAGGCCATGTCGCCCACGCCACTGTCATTGTTCACCGTGCCCGGAATCGGCAGCGCACTGAGCGAACTCCAGTCGCTGGCGCTGCTCGACCCCTTGGGCAACCGGTAAAATCCCGCGTTCATTGTGTTGCCCATCGTAAAATACAAATTAGTGCCTTCCGAACCGAGCGCCGCGTGCCGGTCGCGCGTGCCACTCACCGGCAATTCCGCGCTAACCCAACTCTGTAGCGAAGCGTACGCGCCCTGAACATTGAGATTGAACACGCCGGAGTAGTTCGTGTAAAATTTCCCGTACACATCCTCGATCATGACCATCAACCGCGCATTCGTACACTTGATCGAGCTGGGCAGGCGCCAGTCGTAGGTGCCATTGATGTTGAAAATGTAATCCTCGGCAATCGGCACCCATGGGGAAATGCCGTTCGTCACTTGATACGCCAGGTACGTCGCGCGCACGCCCTGGGTCAGGCCGGCCACCGTCCAGGAAATTGTGTCATACACACCGTTGGCAACATCAAAGATATCGTTGCTCACCGGACTGGTAAAGTAGATGGTCGCCACGCCCGTCGGCTTCGGGCTGATCGTGACCGTGACCGAGGGACTGTAGGTGGCGGGGATGCTGGCATAGCCGGCGCCGGAACCGCCGTAGGTCAGATACCAGACGCCCGGCAGGCCCTTGCTGAAATTGCTGGCGGTCGTCAGGGTACGACTGTAGGTTCTCGCCCTGCCCGTCCACTCATCGCCGCCGCCGCTGCCCACACCGCCCACACGGTATTTGTAGGGCACATAATTTTTGCGCAGCCCCCAGTACACCGACGCGCCGGCACCGGCATCGCCGCTGATGGCAACGCTGGTGGCATTGGACGGCACCTCGATCCGATACACAAACCAGCCATTCAGGTCAACACTGCTTTGCACGACGGCCACCCCGTCACCCCCGATCGGATAACCCACTTTCATCGGGTTGAAGATATAATTCAGCCAGTTGTTCATGTGCCCTTTGCGAAGGCGATCGGCGGTGTTGCGAAAAGACGAGCCCATGTAGCGCGGCATGTGATTCCAGTGCCATTTCTGGTAATCATCGTCCTCATAGTCCGGCCAATGCCAGTCACTCGTGCTGTTCATGCTGCGGACGGCATTCGTCATCAGCGGATAGCTGTACCACTTGTCGGCCCGGCAGTTGACGTAGGTTGTATTATCGCAGTCATAATCGCTGGCGGCATTGGGGGCGTAATGGGTGTTGCCGAGGTGAATCTGGTCCGCCGTCGCTGAGCCGCCCAGGTTATTGCGGTTGCGCGAGAACAAAATCCAATCGTTGATATTGGTCGAGGGCGAATGGTACGTCGAACCATAATTGGCCACGTTCGCATTGCAGAACCACGAGCCCAACCCGTTCTCCTCGAGCCCGTGGCCATAGTTATGCAGCCCGGAGCCCGGCCGTTCGGTATAGCCAATCCCGCCAATGATGACCAGGCGTTCATTGCCGCAGTCAATCGGCGTGCCGTTGCAGGCATAGGCGCCCTTGCCCACCATCTCCGTTTCCCAACAACCGAAGTAGGGCCCGCCATTCACAAAAATCGTGTCGATTTCCTCGCGCGCCAGCATGCCCAGCAAATGCGGGAAGTCGTTGGTCAGCATCATCCAGTAGCCGGCTTGCGCCATCTTGCCGTCCAGCGTTCTGGCCCAGCCGCTGGTCCAGTCCTGCCAGTAGTGTTCGTTGGCCGGGGTGAAGCGGCGCTCGCCCCAGCGATTGGTCGGCGAGTAATAGCCGCTGTTGGCCGGGTCATAATAAGGATACAGATTGACATTGGTCCAATGCACGACTTGCAGGAGGACCGCATAGTCGAAGGCCTGCTCAAAGCCGGGTATGCCGATGTTGAACACCGATTGCGAGGGCGACGTCCAGCCGCACACCTGCCAATACGGCAAGCCGCACGGCACGCCGCCATTGATGGTTTGAAAGCGCGGTTCGTAATTTGCCACCGCCACCTTGACGACCAGCCGGCCGGTCGGCCGCTGCCCCAGTAGCAAGCCGCCCGCCGCCGGCATGGCCAGCGCAATGAGCAGCCCGACCTCACACCCTGACGCTATAAACGTGCGCATGGTTGTATCCTGAATGATAATCTGCGTGCTCTGCAAAATGCATATGCACTATATATATATTATAGCATAAATTTAATTCTAGCACAACCTTCATTATAATAATCTGAGGATTCGACCTTCATCAAACAGACCAGCTATAGCGAGACCAGCGCCGTCGGCAGGGCGCCGGGCATACTGGGCATCGGTGTAGACACAGCCATTGCTTCAGCCGAAGAAGTCGCCACGGCGCAAGCAAATCAGCTGCCCCGTGCATATCTGGCAAACTCTTCATCTCTTCCCCGAAGATAAGCTTTCAAGATGCTCGCATACCGCATACCGAAAATCGCTGCACGTACGCCACGCGCTCCGCGCGGGGCATGCTGCTCCAGAGCGTGAGCGGCCTCCGTGCGCGCATCTGCCGCCGCGTTCCGCATTCGCTCGACCTTGGATGTCGTTGTGTAACCACGCCGTCCATCCATTCAATCTCTGCGTCCACCGAGTCAAACCCGGTTGGTATCGGCGCTTTTTTCATCATGTAAAATCATGGCAATCCTGTCAAGAAAACTCTGCCTGTATTTTTGCGTCTTGGCGTCGCCGATGCCGTCATTCAAACTTCAGCAGTAAGTTTTTTCGCAGCGAAACAAATTAAGGTGCAGCGTTGCAGAATTTGCTACAAGTTCCCACCGTGCTACCAACGAATACCGATTACTGAATGCCGAATACCGGGCAGCAACTTCGTATCTTCGTTCCTTGGTGGCCATAATTACTGCCGCACCATGCCCCGCGCGGAGCGCGTGGCGTACAGGCAGCCGATGTTCCGTAATCGCTAATCGGTATTCAGTGGAAGAACAGACCGCTGCGCGCCCGCCGGCAGGCAAGCCGCCTGCCCACCGGCGGCGCTGCGCTCTTTCACTGACCTGCGGGCAAGACCAGCCGGAAGCCGTCGTAGTTGCGGGCGGTGTACGGGTAGGAGTTGTAGCGCTACGCAGACTGGCATTTCCTGGCGCCGTAGTTCCAGCTGCCGCCGCGGAGCACGCGGGACGAGCCCGAATCCAGAACTCCTGACATAGGAGTGTTCGAAAATGTCCGCTTCAACCAAAGAAAATCGTGAAAGCTATGCCAAGAATTCTGGAAGCCAGTTGCACAATATTTGACAGGATCAACATGATTTGACAAAATTATCGCGCGGCGCGGTAATTAATAAAGCGGCCTATGGCCGCACTGGGTGGTTGACGGTTTTCGCGCGGTGCGATAAGTAATAAAGCGGCCTATGGCCGAAGGCACTGGCCACATTTAGTCGCAGCGAAGTATCATGGACGATCATGTAAATCCTGTCAAGAATAATTAAGGAAAGTAGCGCAAGGTATGTCAGGAGTTCTGGAGTCCGCCATGCACAAGCTACTCTATGATCGCGTCTGTCTCATCCGTGGTTTTATATGCCATGCATGTCCGGCAGTAGTGCCAAGTACACCCACTTCTACGCCATCAACGCTGACAAAGTGGCATTGGTGACTGAACGCCGTATGCTGTCTGTTCCTGCAAACAGCGGTGAATGTCAAAACATGGACACACCGAATACAAGTTCTGCATTCGTGGCCGCGGGGCACGCCGCGGATGCTGCCGCAGCCGCTGCGTTTTAGGTTGCAGAGAAAACGGGCATTGCAACAATGAACTATTGTACCCCGTCATGCATTTGTGCTACAATGGCAGTATGCACATGGCGATTCCCACTGCCGGATGGCGCGCGCAACATCCAGACCAGAGCAGCGCGGAGTTTGTGAGCATGCTTGCTACTGTAACCAAACGACGAGGATAGCACTATGACACCGAAACCGCACACCTTCCTTGGCCACGTCATCGTCGGCCTGCTGGTCATGGCCAGCGCGGCGCATGCCGCGGACTTTGAGGTCGGCAAGGACAGCATTTTCGTCATCCCGGCCGCGCTCGCCAACGTTGGCGCGGACGCAACCTACGCGCTGGTGGATGGCAACAAGCGCATTCACGCCCGCGTGTTTGTCGATACCCGCGCGGGTGGCGCACCCGTGCGCTGCCTGCACTTCAAGCAACGGATCCCGGCGGGTTCCTATGCTCTGGTTGCCCGCGTCGCGGGCGCCGCGCCCACGGTGCTCGCCAATGATTTCCAAGTCAGCGCACCGGAACTGGACGCGATTACGGCGCCGGCAATCCTGCCGCAGGCAACGCTGCACGTGCAGGGCAAGTACTTCAGCAAGAAGCCGAAAGTACTGCTGAGTTTCGACCACAAGGGCAGGCGCAAGGCCATGCGCTGCACCGTTGCATCGGCTGCTTATTACGATGATCCGTTCGACGGCCAAAACACGTTGTTTGCGATGGATGTCGAGAGCGGCGCGAGCCAGTTGCAGGTGACCTTGCCGAACTATCCCGCGGATGCGACGCGCCTGGCACTCGAAGTGGCATCGGCGGCCGGCCGGTCGGGCCGCATGCTGGCCTTGACCAACCAGCCCGGCGACTTGATCCGCTGGGAATCGAAAGGCACTGTTAGTCACCGCACCTTTTTCATCCCGATCTGGGGCTACTTGTATCGGGCGTTCGTCTGCGGCAAGACCGTGTTCGACGGCTTCGAGAACCTGCTGACCAAGTTCGCCGGCTGGGTGCTGATGACGGACTCGAAACTGCCGTCCGGCATCTTCCGCGGCCGGTATGATGTGGAACTCTATGCCATCACGTACATGGCCGCCTACGGGCGCGCCGGCGCCTCCAACGTCATCGCCTCCGGCCTGCTGGCCCTGCCCACGACGGTCGAGCCGAAGGGCGTCGCGTTCCACAGTTTTCAGCACGGCACGATGCTGATGAAAAAAGAGGCGCCGACGTGCTCGCTTGGCCCGGAAATGGGCGTCGCCCTTATCTTCGCCATCGTCAGCGGCCATGTCGTGATCATGCCCGACCACATCGGCTTGGGCGCGGCCGCGCTCGGCGATGGCATGGCAGCGGTCTATCACCCCTATTGCCAAGCCACGCCCAATGCCGTGGGCGACGCCTTTATGATCCCGGCCGCCAAAGCGCTCGTCACCCTGCGCCAGCCCAAGGTGGTTGGCCGCATCCCCTTCGCCACGCCGCTGCTCGCCGGATATTCCGAGGGCGGGTACATCACGCTTGCCTTGTGCCGCGAACTGGAGCAGAATGGCGCGGCCTACGGCGTGACATCGGTCGTGGCCGCTGCGCCGCTGGCCGGCCCCCATTCGCTCTCGGGCATCACCCTCACGCGCCTGCTCGACCCGACCAACACCTACCCCGTGGCTTATTTTGTCCCCTATCTGCTGGTGACTTACAACACCGTGTATCAACGCTTTCCCACGCCGCTCGGGTACATGGCCGAACCCTATTGCTGGACCGTCCCGCCGCTGATTGATGGCTACCATGATGACGACCTGGTCGAGGACAGCATGCCGTCGAACCAGCTTCCCGTGCAGGCGATTGAGCCCGGCTTGGTCGGGGATCTCCGCGCGGCGCGCGGTGAGTTCTTCAACGACCTCAAGACCAACGACCTGGTCGGCGCCGGCCAGACTTGGTACCCCAAGGCCAAACTGTTGCTCGTCCACGGCCGCTACGACGATTGCGTCCCCTACGAGAATTCCTCCTTCGCGGCGCAACAACTGCGCGATTGCGGCAAGACCAACGACCTGCGCCTTGTCGCACTCCCGACCACGCCGGTGATCAACACGCTCTATAAATTGCCAGACCAAATCCTGCACGCGCTCTACTTTCCCAACGCGGCCGGCGAATACTGGGAATGGGTGAACAACAACTTTCCGACCGCGGCCAAATGACATTGGGTCTCTCCCGCCGCGCCATGCGGATGCACTAATCACGCTTGTCTTCCGTCGGCGCACGGTCGGGAGGAAGGCTAGAGTAGTGCCTCTAACACTTCTTTATATTTTACCACTACGGCAACATCGCAGAAAATCCCCCAACTCTTTTTTTCCAAAGGGCCCCCTTGTCTCCTGCGCCGTACCGCCAACGGCGGGTAGAGTACCCCGGCTTGGCGGGCGGAGGAATTTAGTGTAAAGGGTGGACGGAGCGCTTGCGCAGGCGCTGGATGGTCTCCCTTTGGGTGGCTGGCTTTGCCAGTCCCGCCGGCAGCGCATGCGCGTCAATTTTAGAGCGGAGCGTCATGATCTATTGCAGGTCTGTCCTGTATTTTTCTAAAATGGTTGGCGACTTGCCGGGCCCTGCCCAAGGGATGATCCATCCGAGCAGGGCAGGCTACCCAGTCTGCCATCTCCGTTTCCCGGCACGACCATCCATATAATTCCCAGATCCGGCGGTACAAACACAGAAGCAAAGGCAAACCCAGTAAACACGGTGAACGCAAGTGCGCACACGAGTTGGGCGCGTGGGTGCGCCTGAGACCCCCACGACCTTGCGTCGTGGGTGAATAAGATTGAGTAAAAAGGCGCGCCGGCGTCTTTTTCTTAATCTTTGCTTCCACCGAGGCAAGCTCGGTGGGGAGCAACAACAACAAACCGCCGGATCTGGGTAATTGAAAAGCCAAGAGGTGCAGCAGTGGCAGGCTGGGTAGCCTGCCCTACCTCAGATGCGTAACCAATTGTTGTGCAATCAAGTGTTTCTTTACGTTGACGCGCATGCGCCAGCGGCGGGAGAGATTCAAGAGGGATTTAGGTTATGACGAATGCAACCTGCTTGAACAGTTTTTATTTGTCAAACTATTAAAGCGACAAATAAAAAAAGAGACGGACGGAACCTTGAGTGGGCAGAAAGATAGGAAGGGATGCAAGCCTAAGCTTGCAGGTCGTGTGTCGCATCTGTCGGAGGTACGGGTTCGCGTCCGTCTCTGTAATTGCAAAGAACTATTTATTATAATGCAAACAGCGTGCCATTAGTTTAACCCAGTGTTTTCGATAGTCATTTCACAACATGTCGTTTTATTGTGCATATTTTGCGCACCACAATCGGCATTCGGGAAATTTGTTTACTTTTTTTGCTCATTTGTTTTAACAAAAACAACTCAAAATACCCCGTCTAAAAAACAGAAATCCAATGAGCGGCGCCGCGCCAGCGCGTTGCGCTGGTCGGACACCTGCCTATACAGGCTGACCCGGCGTGGCGCATGGCAAGCCGCGTCTCAGTAGACGTGCGTGCTTTCCTCTTCCGGCAACGGTTTCTTCAACAAATCCGAGGTCAGAAATACTTTGACGCGCGCATCACCCTCGATGGCGCCTTTCGCGCGGATCTTGTAGCTGACGCTCTCCTTCGGCTTGAGCTCGTCGTACGGCTCGAAGGTCACGGTGGCGCCTTCAACGGCGCCGGCCGACGCGCCCGTCGCGCTGAGCGGCTCGAGGTTGTTCGGGAAGCGCGCAATGATCTGGATGTTGCGGTCGGAACTGGTGCCCTGGTTCGTCACCTTGATCTCGTAGGTGGTCTCATCCCCCACCATGACCGGATCCTCGGTGTCTACGACTTCAAGCAGCACGGCCGGCATGCCTTTCCACAGGGTCGGCGCCTGTGCCTTGCGCAGGACATCATCCGCAATGGCTTTGACGCGATTGGTGTGCGTGCCGGGGATGCGCGAGGTGATCCGCACCGTGAAGACTTTGCTGGCGCCGGGTTCCAGGGTGGGAATCGTCCAGACGGCTTTGGCATCCGTCACGGTGTCGGCGTCCTCGGCCGAGACCACCTGCGTTTCTGGCGCGGCTATATCCACCACCTGCATGTCGCTGATCGCCACGTCACCCAGGTTCGTGACAATGATCTCATACGTCGCATTCTTGCTGAGGAACTGCTCGGCATCACCACGCTTGTACACCTTGAACTCCTTGTACATGACCACCGTGGGTGCTTCGTCCGCAACACTGGCGGCATTGCTGGCCTCGGCGCTGGCCTTGTTGACAAATGCACCGCGGGCGGCGGCCTCGACGTTGATCGTGATGGTCTTGCTCTCGTCCGGCGCCAGATCGCCGACCTGGAACGTCAGCGTGCCCGAACCGCTGTCGTGCTTGAAGCCTTCCGGCAACGTGTCGTACACGACCACATCCTTGGCCGTGCCGTTGCCGGTGTTCTTCACCACGATGGTGTACTCAATCATCTCATTCAGCAGGGCTTCGCGCGGCCCCTGCTTGGTAATCGATATTTCAGCATGCGTGACGGTCACCGTGTAACACGCGCGCGGCAACGCCTCGACGCTGGCGCACGGCACATAGCTGCCTTCCTTGCCGGCTTTCAGCCAGATGGTCAGGGTGTGTTCCTCGCCCGCCTCGAGCCACGGATAGCGCCACACCAGCAAGCCGTCTTCCTCGCCGGCCGCCGGATCGGTCTTGACCACGCTCACGCCTTCCGGCACGCGATGCCGCACGACCACCCGGGCGACACTCTGATTCGCGCACAGCGTGAGCGTGCCCTCAAATGTTTCATTTTGGTTGACTGTCGCCGGCCCGCTGGCGGTGAGGCTGACCAGCGGCGTCGTTGCCACGCCACCGCTCCGCGCCGGGGCGGTCTCGTCCGCCGGCGCGGCTTCGTCCGCCGGCTCCGCTTCGCCAAAATTCACCAGCACGGCATTGCTGGCCACTATGCGTTCCGCATCAGGCGAGGGCGTTTCCGCAATGGCATCTTCGGCCGGCGCCGCGCTTCCCTCACCGATGGCCTGCGTTTCGGACGCGGTCGTCTCGATCGTCTCGTCCTGCACCATCGCGCCACAGCCTGCCAACAAGATGCAGGCCGCAATAATCATGAACCGATGTACACCCAATGTTTTCATAAACGTACTCCGCTTGCTCGCGGTTATGCGCCATGACCCGGCAAGCTGCCGTGGCCATCACGCTCAATTATCCAGCAGACATTTTCTAAATCCATTGCCGAAACCAAACGAGACTATTGTAATACTATTCGCCCGGAATGTCAATCCGCGCCGCATTTTTCCCTGAAATTCCAATATTAAGGTTTAGGATGCGGGCACCGGTACATTATGTAGTGCTGCAGCTGCCGCCGGAATGTGGCCGCGGGGCACGCCGCGGAAGCTGTGCTTGTTCATGCCGCATTTGTGGCCGTCCCGCCACACGGCGCATGCGCGTCAACTTAAGCGGCTGGAAGCCGCTTCTACGACAGACGTTCTTGTTAAGTTGACGCGCATGCGCCACACGGCGGGACCGCGGGTGTTGCAGCAATCCAAGCCGCGCGGCTTGGCCATCCCGCCGCTGGCGGGACTGGCCAAGCCAGCAGCAACGGCACTTCACTTATATCGGAATTTCAGGGATTTGCGCCGGTCATGGGTACAAACAGGACGGCCATCAGGTTCTCGCGCACAAGCTGCCCGCCGTGCTTGCGCATGCGCACGAGCTCCTGGGCGTAGCGCGCGCCAACCGGGATCACCATCCGCCCGCCCTCGGCCAGTTGCGCCTGCAACGCCGGCGGAATCTGTTCGGGCGCACAGGTGACGATGATCGCGTCAAACGGCCCGGCCGACGGCCAGCCCGCGTGGCCGTCGCCGCAGCGCACCTGCACGTTGGTGTAGTGCAATTGCCGCAAGGTGTCGGCGGCGCGCCGGGCTAGTGCGGGCACAATCTCAATGCTGTGGACATTGCTGGTAATTTCGGCCAGTATCGCGGCTTGATAGCCCGAACCGGTGCCAATCTCGAGCACTCTCGCTGCCGGGGTCAATTCCAGCGCCGCAGTCATGGCGGCGACAATGTAGGGTTGCGATATGGTCTGGCCGTCGCCAATCGGCACGGGATGGTCGGCCGCAACGGGGCGGGAATGAACAGGTGGCGCGGCACAGCACGCAGGGCGGCAAGCACGGCGGCATTGGTGATGCCGCGCGCCTCGATCTGCTGCACGACCATGGCTTCGCGGTCACGCGCCGCATGCGGATCATCCACGGCGAGCATGGCAGGCGGGGTGGCCGGACGGCCGGGTGGCGGCGCCACGCGCGCGCAGGCACACAGGCCGAGGCAGGCAATCAGCCACGGCCCGCCGTTCATGCCGGCTCGTCATCCATACGGGCCGGCGCATTGGCGGGCGCAAAAAAATGTTCAACGGTATTGGCATAATAGTTCATCACGGCCGCATTGCGCACCTGCACCACGGGGCCGCCGGCGGACGTGCCGATGGCGATGATATCCCGCCCGCGGCGCGGGTTGCAGAGATGTGGCAGCGCCGCGTGCAGGATGTCGGCGCCACTGCCGCGGACATCGGCGCACAGCCGCGCCGACTGCATCTGCAGGAAGTCGAGGTCGCGCTCGACCTGGCGCGTCAGCGCGGCCAGCCGCAACTGCGGCACGCCCCGCACCGCGCGCCCCACCAGCGCACAGGCCGAGACCCGCACCAGCGCGCCCATGCGCGCCCGCAAATTCGATTCGAGCGCATCCATGGCGCGCACATCGTCCACGTAGAACGGCGCGCCCACGTCAACATAGGCTGCGCCGCGCGGCTGCCACAGGGCATGCTGGTAGAAGGCGCGCATGTCGTGGCGGCGATAGGCGTGCCGGCTTTGCTGCTTGACGTCGAGCAACTCGTCGAAATGGGCATCCTCAGTGATGCGTTCATAGGAGATTGCCACCGGCACAATCGCCACCTGCGGCGCGCCGTGCTGCAACGCGCGCTTGGCAATCCCGAACACCCCCAGCGTCAGCGGCAGCAAATGCCCGTCATACGACCGGCCGCCTTCGGGAAAGATGACGACCATTTCATGGCGCGCCAGCATCTCGTCCATCAGGTAATCGTAAAAGGTTGAGAGATACAGGAGATTCTCGCGCGAGCGCAAATTCTTCGGGTTGACCCGCACGCGATCAAGGCAGATCGCCTTCAAGTGCGGCAACACATGCCGGAACAGCCCGTGGAACAGGTTCTTGCCGGCGATCATGTCCGGCAGGTACTGCAGCCCGTCATGCACCGCCAACCCCAGCAACATGTAATCCAGATGACTCTTGTGGACACTGCTGAGAATGATCGGCGTGCCACGCGGAATGCCGCGCAGATGCGCCAATCCCTCCACCTGCATGCGCGAGGCAAAGCACGTCCGCAGCACGCCGCGCACGATCGGCTTCAGCACCGCCGTCAAGGTCGGGCTGTAGCGCTGCGCAATGTCGCGCCGGAAGCGCGCCGCCTGTTCATCCCGGGATGGTTCCTGCACCGCACGCGCCATGGTCAACTCCGAAACATGAAATACACCGCACCGATAATGCACAGCGCGGCATACAGATAATCCAGTTTGAGCGGCTGCCGCATGTACAGCACGACAAACGGCACAAACACCGTCAAACTTATGGCTTCCTGCAAAATCTTGAGCTGCGACAAGGTCAGGCAACTATACCCAATCCGGTTCGCCGGCACTTGCAGCAGGTACTCAAAAAAAGCGATCAGCCAGCTGGCGATGGCCGCGATAAACCACGCCTTGCCGGCCATGTTTTTCAAGTGGCCGTACCAGGCGAAGGTCATAAACAAATTCGAGGCGGTCAGCAGCACGACCGTCTTGGCCATCACGATGCATTGCATGCGGTTCATCGGCGGCTCCTCAGCGTGCCACGGCCTGCGTCCGCACCCGCAGCAACTCTTTCATCACGTCCGCGCAATTCGCGCTGGCCGCGCGCGTGCCGAACACGTCGTGCAGCTTTTTGTAGAGCAGGTACAGCTTGTTGTACACCGCGACATTAGCGGCCTTGGGCTTGTAGCCGAGTGGCTTCAGCCCGCCCATCGCCTTTTGCGCGGCGGCGATGGTGGGGTGCGCGCAGCCGGCCACCGCGCCGCACATGGCGGCGCCCAGCGCGCAGGTCTGGGCCGAGCGCGAAAGACGCATCGGCACGCCCATGACGTCCGCATAAATCTGCATCAACAGCGGATTCTTCTCGGCCAGCCCGCCGCAGGTGACCACGCTCTCGGCCGTCACGCCATGCTGCGCCAGTCGTTCGAGTATGGCGCGCGCGCCGAAAGCCGTGCCCTCAATGCAGGCGCGATAAATGTCCTCAATGCGCGTGCCGAGCGTCAGGCCGACAATCAATCCGGTCAGGTTTTGATCCACCAGGACGGTGCGATTGCCATTGTGCCAATCCAGCACCAGCAGCCCGTGTTCGCCGGGCTTCTGGCGCAGGCCTTGCTCGATCAGATAGCCATGCAGGTTGGCGCCGGCGCGCTTTTGCACTTCGGCCGGCACCAGTTGTTTCACAACCCAATTGAAAATGTCACCGACGGCGGACTGCCCGGCCTCGA
>Ga0247841_10003841_pt1 | contig 26961 bp, 27 predicted proteins | sample LaCruzMarch2015__2_FD_192410 | JGI IMG/M metagenome (GOLD analysis project Ga0247841, IMG submission 192410) | Freshwater microbial communities from meromictic Lake La Cruz, Castile-La Mancha, Spain - LaCruzMarch2015_18m | ecosystem: Environmental > Aquatic > Freshwater > Lake | place: Spain... | reverse complement strand
ATTTTGGCTCTACCCTTATATGGTCCTCTACGTCAACAATATAGAACATAAGAATAGGAGAAAAATACGATTTATAAAGCTTATTACTCAATCAATTTAGCTAAACTCTAGTTTTTTTCCTTCTCTAATAATTATACTCCTTTCAATTTTTGATTTAAGCTCCCGATCAAGCGTTGCTACAATATTCCCCCTTGAAAGTTTTATTATCTCATTATCTGCATTATCTCCCTCAACAGGGATTATCTTAACCTCGCCTGCTTTCAGTATCTTAAAAGCCATTTTTGCTGCCTCCCTATCTAAAAGCTTTTTCTCTTCTTTTGCCAATTTTTCTAATTCAATAACAACAAGAGAAATTGTGATTAATTCAAATCCACTTTTCATAAGTTTAGATATCTCTTCAACATAATCTATTTTCTGTTTTGCACAGTATACAAGAAAGTTTGTGTCTAATATAATCCGGATCATAAAATAAGATAGTACATTAAACTTTTAAACATTCCCAATCCGAGGATTTAAGAAGAGATAACTTTAAAATATAACTTTTCTTTAGGATAAAATGGGTACGTAGTTAAATAGATAGTTTTAAATATTTACCCTAATTGTTATCTATATGATTAGTACCAATTCTATTGAAAAAAGAGAAAGAATTATAGATTTTTTAAAGAAAAATCCTCGAGCGACGCACAGAAGATTGAAAGAGGCAGGTTATACCCATATAGAACGATTATTCGGAGGAGGTTTAAAAGAAGCCTATAAAGAAGCTGGAATAGAACCACCCCGGACTTTTGAAACAAAAACTAAGACGGATAAAAGAAAAATAATTATTGATTACATAAAAAAACATCCAACTGCCGGCGGGCATACTATCAAAAAAGATACTAAAATAAATTTTCAGGCCATATTTAAAGATACCAAAGAGGCATTTGAATCTGCCGGCGTACCCTATCTGAGAGAAGAATTCGCTTTTTTATTAAAAAAGCCAAGAAAAGAAAAACAAAAAGCAGTAATAGAATTAGTCAAGAGCAGACCAGAGACAACTTTTCAGGATATAATCAAAAAATTAAAAATAAATCCTTATAAAGTTTTTAAAAATTTTGATGAAATTTACAGATTAGCCGGAATAAATAAAATTTTTGGGGGTGAGAAAAGAGCAATTAAAAAAAGGAGGATTATTATCGATTTTATAAAAAATAATCCACTAGCGACGCAGAGGGAAATAAATATGAATTGTAAAACGCGAATACAGGGAATGTTTGAAAAAGGCATATTTGGAGCTTATAAAGAAGCAGGAGTAGAATTTCCTTTTGAGAGACTCAAATTACATGGAACTGCGATTAATGAAATAAAACAAAGAGCCAAGGACTTTGAAGAGGAGATAGCAAGAAAATTATCTTGTTATGGTAATGTAAATCGGTTAGTCAAAACAAAAAGAGGAGTTGCAGATATTATCCTAGAAAGAAATGGTAAAAAATCTGTAATAGAAGTTAAAGATTATTTAAATAAAGAGGTTTCTACTCATGAAATAAAACAGTTAAACAAATATTTAGAAGATTACAAGTGTAATCTTGGTTTCCTTATCTGTCATGAAAAGCCAAAAAAAGATAGTTTTTTAATAGATAAAAATAGATTAATAATACTGGATGATTCAGAATTAATTAAAATTCCGGAGATAATAGATACGAGGTAGTCGTACAACGGCTCAGTATAGTCGCCTCCAGAGCGATTGATAGGGGTTCAACTCCCTTCTACCTCATATAAACAGTTCAACCTCATGCAAAAACATCTTGAAGAAATATTTGATTTAATGGAGAAAGATATAGATTTTCTTCTCAATGAAGCAAAAATATGCTCCTTAAACATCTGGATGGATTTGCAAGCAGACGCAGAAGAATTATACTTTGAAGACCTAAGAGAATTAGGATTGTTACATAATGCAATAAAATCAAAAGCTACAAGTGAAAGATCAGAATATTTTAATAAAACCTTAATTTCATATGAAAGAGCAATAAAAATGGAGTTTTACGAACAAGCAGGAGAAATAAAGAAAGAACTTGATTTTTTTTGTTCATTCATTTCTTGGAGAAGTTTCTCTAAAATCGCTAGATTATACTCCTTCCAACTGCGCAAGAAGATTTAAGCAAACAAGACGTCTATAAGGAAGCTTTATAAATAATAACTCCCTCATAAAAATATGGCAAAAAAAGGTGAAAAAAAAGGGCTTACAACAAGAGAAATAAATCTCGCCCTTATCCAGAATTTTATAAATCTACAAAAAGTTATGACTAATCTCTCAATAAAATTTGATTCTCTTTCAGACCAAATGTCACGCCTTCTTCAACTTTTTGAAATATCTGCAAAAACATTTGTGACAAAACAGGAAGAAGTTGGCGAGAAAAAAGAAGACCAAGAACTTGTAAAGAAACTTGATGCGCTTCTTGATCAGAATAAAACAATAGCAAAAGGACTTACTTTGGTTGAAGAAAAAATAAGACATAGGATATACGGCGATTTGCCATCTGCAACAAACCAGACTGGAAACACACCCTCAAAACTTCTTCCAAGACAGATACCTAAATTTTAAGGTGAAAAATGTTAAGCCAAGCAAATGAGGATATAAGACAGCTTTTTCTGAAGAAATTCACAGCAGAACTCATATTAAACTATAAAGAGACGTTAAAAAAATCTTTTGAAGAAAAATTGAATCAAGAAAGTTATCTCTTATCAAAACAACAGAAAGAAAATGAAGAGAAGGAAATAAGAAATAAATTAAAAGAAATAATAAGCAAGCCCGTAGTTAAGACGGGAATACAACAACCTACAATTCAACAGAAAACAGTTCAAAAATCAATAATTCAACCACAAAGAATCCTACAAACACTCCCATTAAAAGTTTTAAAACCAATTAATAAAACTCTCCCAGAAATTCCCACACTTAATGAAAAAAAAGAAACAACAGAAAATACTTTTGATTCTGTAAAGTCTGCCATTCTTCCATCAGGAGAGATTAATTTTGGGAAGATAGCTCCGTTTATAGGAGATCCAACAGTATCTTCTTTAGAATGCAGGCGTTCTGATGAGAGAATTATGATAAAAAAGCTTGGACAAACAATAAGCACAGAAGTTAAATTAAATGAAAATGAGATAAATGCCTTAATAAAAGCTTTTTCTGAAAAGACAAGAATACCTTTAATTGAAGGGGTACTAAGGGCAAAATCCGGCGACCTTGAAATATTTGCAGTAATTTCAAAATTTTCAACTTCAAAGTTTATTATAACAAAAAATCTTTCCACCCAAAATAATAATATGGTACGCCCGATATCAAGGCAGATGATTCCAACAAATCCATTCGCAAATCAGAAAATGCCCCCTCTTAGTTTATTAAAGAAATAAAAAGAGTTGGGGGCATCACCGGGCCCCCTACCCCTTTTGTTTTACTAAAACAATCTCTTTTTAAACGATTTCTGTAATACAAAGGTTATATCAGAAAAAACGTCATTGCAAACCCCATTTCTCAAAGTAGGGTGTTGTTAGATATACTTCGTAAAGTATATTATAGCAAAGGACGCTGAATTATCATTTGCGCCTTTGCTATTTAGGAAATTAAGGAGATTTACTATAGAAGATTTAAATAATAGAAAATATACTATAAAATACAATGAAAGACGCCATAACCAAAGAAAACATAAAAAAATATAGGGAAATAACTGAAAAAGCACTCGCAATAACAGAAAAAAGCATCTTTAAGGGAAAAGAAAATGAAGCTAAAGAGATAATAAAGATGGTTTCATGTTACTTATCAGATAGTGAACACTTTGAAAAGAAAGGTGATCTGGTCAATGCATTCGGCGCAATTTATTACGCACATGGCTGGCTCGATTGTGGTGCAAGATTAAAGGTATTTGATGTTAGTGATGATAAATTGTTCACCATATAAACCAATAAAAAACATGACAAAAAGGGGATATCAATTAACAAAGACGCAAAGAGAACTTCTTGAAAGCATAACGAGGTTTGCTGAAGAAAATGGATTAGAAATAAAAACCATAACAATCCCTTTTGATAAGCAAGTGCATAGGGAGGTTTCAGATTTTATAAGAAAAATTGAAAAGGCTCATAAAAATGCTGCAAACTCAAATCTTGTTTTTGGAGCAAGATATAATACTTATCAACAAACAAATCCATCTTACCAAGCGGCATAGGCCTACAGATAAAACCCCAAATCTTTTAAACATCACATTCTTATTAGAATAATGAAAAAAAGAGTGATAGTTCTAAGTCTTGGTGGAAGTCTCATTGTACCTAATGAGATTGATATAGTATTTCTTAAAAAATTCAGAGAGGTAATAAAGAAAAATGAAGAAAAATACAAATTTATTATTGTTTGCGGGGGGGGAAGTGTTGCAAGAACCTACATAAATGCTCTAAAACAAGACAATAAACCTGAATTTCTTCAGTCAATGGTAGGAATAACTATAACCCGGGTTAATGCAAGATTTATGACCTATTTTTTCGGAAAAGATGCAGATGCAGGAATTCCACATGATATGAAACAGATAAAAAATCTCCTAAAGAAAAATAATGTTATTTTTTGTGGTGCATTAAGATATGCTCCAAATCAAACAAGTGATGCAACCGCACTAAAAATCGCCAATTATTTTAAAACAGATTTTATCAATCTCACAAATGTAAAGGGGCTATATGACTCAAACCCTTTTGAAAATAAAAATGCAAAATTTATACCCCTAGCAACAATCGAAGAATTCAATAAGATTGTAATGGCAATACCAAACAAGCCCGGTATGCACGCCCCGGTTGACCATGTTGCAATGAAAATAATAAGAAAACACAACATAAAGACATATATTATAGGGAAAGATGTAAAACAGCTCGATAATCTTCTAAACAACAAAAGTTTTATAGGCACGATTATTGGTTAGTTCATGCAAATCATTACCCCCCCCAAGATAACTGATGCCTTAAAAGAAATAAGCAAACTAAAGTCAAAATCTGAAAAAATCATAGTTCTAAGCCAGGACGACGAGTTCAACAGAAAAATTCTCGAGAGCAAAAAAATAAACATTTTCCTAATAAATGAAGAACTAGAAGGCAAAAACTACTCCAAACAAAGAAATTCTGGCTTAAATGAAGTTCTCGCAGAACTAGCAGAAAATAATAAAATAAAAATAGGCATAGACATAAACAAAATAATAAAAAAAGACATGAAAGAACAAGCAAAATCCCTCGCAAGATTAGCACAAAACATCTTATTATGCAAAAAGGCAAAAACAGACTTAATAATCTTTTCAGAAGGCAAATTAAAAGACAAAAGAGCAATAATCTCTCTTCTTCTTACTCTTGGACTAGACACAAAACGAGCAGAAAACGCCGTTCAAGAAAGTTTTTAAATTGAAGATATCTAGGTAGATAAAAGATGGATAAAGAAAAAACAAACGATATTACAGAATCTCTAAGCCCTAATGAAAGAGCCATATTCCCATACATAAATGAAAATATAGAGAAAATCGTAGAAAAAACAAAACTGCCCTATGAAGCAGTTTTAAGAGCACTAGAATTCTTAAGTAATAAAAAGATAATAGAACTTGAAATAAATACAAGAAAGATAATAGAACTGGGAGTTAACGGCATATTATACAAACAAAAAGGGCTTCCGGAAAGAATACTTCTAAATAATTTGTCTCAAAAAAATTCATTAACACTTGAAGAAGCACAAAAATTAAGCGAACTTTCTGAAAATGAGTTCAAGGCTTCGCTTGGAGCACTTAAAAAAAGAGCGATTATAAATCTCACGGGCGGAAAAATAGTACTTACGACAACAAAAGAGGAAATAATAAAAAAAACACTTGAAGAAAAATTTATTGACGCTCTTCCATTAGAATTAGAGAAAATTGAACCAGAACAAAAATTTGCCCTCAGTATTTTAAAAAACAGGAAAAATATTGTTGAAATAAATAATAAGCAGGAAGTAAGTTTTAAATTAACTAAGATTGGAAAAGAAATTTTTGCAAAAAAGTCAGAGATAGCTAATTCAAAAGATTTTATTGAAACACTAACAAGTGAAATGATTTCAAATGGCTCTTGGAAAGGAAAAACTTTCAGAAGATATGATATCACGAGCCCCGTCCCAAAAATCTCTGGTGGAAAAAGGCATTTTGTAAACGAAGCTATAGAAAGAGGGAAAAATATTTGGCTTGAAATGGGATTTAAAGAAATGACTGGAAAGAAAACAATTAGTTCATTTTGGAATTTCGATGCCTTATTCACTGCTCAAGACCACCCTGTTAGAGAAATACATGATACTTTCTTCATAGATAAGGTAAAAGCAAAGCTTCCTGATAAAAAATTAGTCGAAGCAGTAAAAAAGGCCCATGAAAGTGGAGTCGGAGGAAGCAAGGGGTGGGGGGGAAAATGGGATGAAGAAACAGCTAAAAGGGTTCTGATTAGAACACATACGACTTGTCTATCCTCACAAACATTAACAAAACTTAAGAAAGAAGATATACCTGCTAAATTCTTTGCTGTTGGAAAGTGTTTTAGAAATGAAACGGTTGATTGGAAACATGGATTTGAATTTAATCAAACAGAAGGGATTGTAGTTGATCCTAATGCAAATCTAAGACATCTCATAGGTTATCTTAAAGAATTTGCCAAAAAAATGGGGTATGAAAAAATAAAAGTTCAGCCATCCTATTTCCCCTATACTGAACCCTCTTTAGAGGGCTATGTTTGGAATGAGCAAAAAAAACAATGGGTTGAAGTATTAGCAGCAGGGATATTCAGGCCAGAGGTTACAATTCCGCTTTTAGGAACAGCCATGCCTGTTCTTGCATGGGGTCCTGGTTTTGACAGGTTGATGATGGCAGCTTATGAAATTCAAGATATGCGCGAGATTTATGCAAATGACTTAAAAATATTAAGAAATAAAAAACATTGGATAAAATAAAATGGCAATAGTATCAATACAAAAAAAAGAAATAGAAAAAATAGCTAGGATAGATGAAAGTTTGATAGAAAAGATAAACCTAATGGGAACGCCCGTTGAAACTGTGAAAGAAAAAGAGATCGAAATAGAAGTTCTTCCAAACAGGCCGGATATGCTTTCTAGCCAGGGATTTTTAAGAGCCTTTAGTTCGTATATGGGAAAAGAAACAGGATTAAAAAAATATGCCGTAAATGCTCCTGAAAAGAATTTCAAGGTAAAAATAGATTCTTCTCTAAAATTAATAAGACCATTTACTGCCTGTGCTATTGTAAAAAATCTTAAGTTTAATGATGAAAAGATAAAAGAGATTATAGACTTACAGGAAAAAATACATGCAGGTTTAGGTAGAAACAGGAAAAAGATCGCGATAGGGATATATCCTCTTGAAAAAATAAAGCTTCCAATAAGATTTGAGGCAAGAAAACCTGAAGACATTAAATTTATTCCTCTTGAATCAAATAGAGAAATGAATGGGAGGCAAATACTTTCAGGCCATCCAACAGGTAGAGATTATGCACATCTTCTTGAAGGTTATGCCAAGTTCCCTGTTTTCGTTGATGCTAACAATGAAATTTTAAGCATGCCACCAATAATAAACTCACATAAAACAGGAAAAATAACAGGAGATACAAAAGAAATATTCATAGAATGCTCTGGTTTTGACTTTAAAATTTTGAAAAAAACACTTAATATCATTGTAACAACTTTTGCAGATATGGGGGGGAAAATATATTCAATGGAGTTAGATTATGGAAAAAAAGAAATAACACCCGACCTATCGCCTGAAAAAATGCATTTTTCTGTTGAAAATTTTAATAAACTAGTAGGCCTTGAACTAAAAGAAAAAGATTTGGGTAAACTTTTGTCAAAAATGGGGTATGAATACAAATCTGGAAATGTTTTAGTTCCTGCTTGGCGCACAGATGTGATTCATGAAGTAGATATAATAGAAGATGCTGCAATTGCTTATGGATACAACAATCTTTCTCCTGAAATTCCAAAAGTATCAACAATGGGAGAACAATCTATTAAAGAAAAGATTAAATCAAAAATAGCAGAAATACTTCTCGGCATAGATATGATAGAAATATCTACCTATCATATGATAAAAGAAGATGAAGCAAAGATTTTCAAATTAAGCGATGAAGAAAAGATAGAGCTTGAAAATTCAAAAACAGAATATAAATTCTTAAGAAATAATCTCATGATTCCGGCATTAAGGATATTAGCTGAAAATAAAGACAATGAATACCCCCAGAAAATTTTTGAAATGGGAACATCTTTTCAGATAGATGAAACAAAAAGCGAAGAATCAGGTATAAAAGAGTCAGAAAACCTATGCATATGCATAGCAAATTCTCAATCAAACTTTACAGATATAAAACAAGTTTTAGATTATCTCACAAGAATGATAGGTAAAGAATATAAATTAGAAGAAGCGGAAAACAGTTTCTTTATAAAAGGAAGATGCGCAAAAGTTATTGTAAACAAAAAAGAAATTGGTCATATTGGAGAAATATCTCCTCAAATTCTCGAGAATTTAAAGATAAAAATGCCGATTTGCGCTTTAGAGATTGACCTTGAGCAATTTTACGAGTGAAAAATTAAAGAAAAAATTATCCAAAATAACTCTTCTCACTCTTTTTCGTCTCTAAACCATAACTCGCCTTCATTGAATCATAAATCTTCTTCAAATCCAGTTCAGAATTTTTCCAAAGTTCACAAACTTTCTTTATGTATTCTGCCTCTGCTTTCTCATTATAAGTTATCTCCAAATTAAAAGCATCAATCTCTAATTCTGCAAATTTCTTATAAAGTTTTTCTATTATCTCTTTTTCTCCGTTTCCAAATCCCTTTATAATATTAAAAACAAACATTGGCGCACTTGTAGGATTAAGAAACGTTTCAAGAACAGAAATCATAGCATGAATCTTGTCTCTCACATTCTTTCTTACTCGCCTAACAAGAAGTTCTATATCATCATCTGCAATAAGTTCTATTTCAAAATTTTCGTTCATAAATTTAAAGTCGGGAAGATTGTACTTTACCCTGTTCTTTTCATAATCTTTCTTTAATTTTTCAAGTTTATTTTCTTTTTCCATAAAAGCCAATATAAAAGAACATATATAAAACTAACTTTTTATCTCAAGAAAAATATCTGCTGCAATAAGTTCAAATTTTATATGTTTCGTTTCAAGATGATGTTTTGCGCAGCAACACTTATGCTCTATCACTTCTTCACATTCAAGGCATTTATATGTCCCCATTTTAAGAATTATGAAATTAATAGATGTTTTTAAATGTACTTGCTAAAAAATAAAAGCCACAGGAGAGGATTGAAATCGGAAAGTAGTGAAGCACTTTACGAGCCAGAAAATCTCTAATTTTCTGGATCTGAAGCTCTACCTCTTAGAGCGAAAAGTGAAATCCCAAGCCACAGGAGAGGATTGAACTCTCGACCTCGGCATTTTTGGAATGAACACTCTTTAGGGAAATGTCAAAAGAAGAACCATTGGGTTCTTTTTTACCAATGCCGCACTCTTACCAACTGAGCTACTGTGGCGTCCCTTAAAAAAACAAATTTAATTTATAAAACTATCCTAAACAGATAAACTAATCTACCAGCCATCGCCAGAACCAGAAGTCGCCGCACCCGTCAAAGAAACATTCTTCGGAACCCAATCCATCCCAATAACATTTCCAGAGATTTCTTTCACATTACCAAAAGCTTGGACAAGCCAAGAGAAGTATATTTTTGAAGCACTAAAAACTCCTGATGCAGTCTTTAAATCAATAGCATGGCTTTTAACAACAATTGTAAAGCTAAAATAAAGAAAAGCAATTAATAATATCACGATAATAGTAAATACTTTATGTTTCGCATGCTTAAAATGGATGAGCTTAGATGCAACAACCAATACAACCATCACTATTATTAATAACCACCAGTTCATAATAAATAATAGCAGGAGGGATATTTAAATATTGCTTTTCCCAGCAATAACACTTCTCAAAACCCTTATATCTGGAGAAAGAAGAAATATATGGTCGTCTTTTGCTCTGACGCTTCTATATATCCTCTGAAGAAGTTCTCTATGTGCTTTATCCTTATAAAATTCCCAGAAAATAAGGGGTTTATTTTTCTTTAATATTCTCCAAAAAAGAGATTGCGTATTTGGATAAGGAAATTTAGTTATCACAACACTATTGCATGTTTCAAATGGAAAATCTATCCCCCTATTACATCTTGTTGTAAAAAGCAATTTTGTCTTTCCTAATTTGAATTCATGAATATTATCTCCACGTTTATCATTTTTTTGAGATTCAACAAGTCTCTCAGAACTTATCAAATATTTAATATCAAAATCAAATATTTCTGCCTCAGAAGGCAAATCTTGAAAACTGTTTACCTGTACAACTGTTGGTCTTTTTGCCATCTCAACACATTTATCCAAAGCAAGAAGATAATCCTTCCTGCTTACAACACCCTTAAAAAAATTATCAAACTTAAAATCTTTTTCCAATCCCGTATAAACTCGAGTTATAGCCCCCTGATTTTCTCTTTCTGCTTCAATAATTTTAAAATCCTTTATTCCAAAAATTTCCTTTAAAATTCTTTCTGAGTGAATAGTTCCAGACATCATAACAAAAGCTTTATTTTTTTCAATAAGCATGTTAAAGACTTTTTCCAAATTAATAGTAACTAATTTTGCAAGAATATCACCTTTTTTCTTATCTTTATAAAAACTAAGATAACCATCGTCAATTAACTCCTTGAATTCATTGCATACTTCAAAACAATGCTCAAGATAAGAATCTTCATCATAATCGACTAGTTCAAGACAATCATTTTTAGTGAATATCTTTATCAACTCATAAAATTTAGTTTTTTTAAGTGGAATTATTTCCTCATCTTTTGAATTAACACCTTCTTTTATTATTTCTAAAACAACATCTAACATTCCTTTTATCAAACTCTCTTTTGAGGGTTCATTAGAAAATAAAGAAAGAACTTCATTCTTCAATCTAGTTAAATTTACAGAACCTTCTATTGCAAAATTATCTAAAAATTCGTCACATTCGTCGATTATTTCAACATCTGTAGCCGGTTTTCTTCCCAGGTAAGTTTCTAAAATATATTGCCTACTGTTGAAAATTATAACATCTGCTTCTTTATACGCCCTAAATTGTTCATAATAGGGGCAGCCCTCTTTTCTCAGATATATTGTTTGTTCTTTGCTTATAGAATTATACTTTATTTTGTTCGTATCAAATCCTATTTTTAATTCTGATGGAAATACTGGACTCCAATATGGACAGGCAGGAGCAACAGCCATCCTTTTTGCTGATTTTAGATCTAGTATAGAATTATCTCTTTTTTCAGGATTATCAAAATAATATTTTTTCAAGAATCTTATGTTCTTTTCCTTTATTTCTATTTTGCACGGAAGTACGGGATTATCGCATGAAAAATCTTTTCTTTCTTTTTTTCGTTCTTCTTCCTCCTCTCTTTTCTTAAAAATATCATAAATACTAGTATTCACTTCTCTCGTACTCGCTTCACTTATCTCTGTATTTTTCTCCTCGTAAAATGGGCATTTATGATTGTTTCTTCCTGTGATCATGCTTATCTTAAGTCTCTGTCCATTATTCTTAAGAACGTATTTATTCCCCATATAGTCTGTTTCATATTGTCTCTGTAAATTCTTTATAGGAACAATAATACTCGCTCTTCCAAGCTCTTTTGCTACATTCAAAGCAATAGAACTCTTCCCACTTCCACAAACACCATGAATAAAAACAATTTTTGTTCCTTTTTTTATTTCAGAAACAACCTCCTTAACAATATCTTGCTGGTTTTTTCCGTTGGAAAAAACCAATGGCTTTAACTCTCCTTTTTTATCAAATAAGCTCCACATGTTCATAGAAAAAAAGCAATGCTTTTAAGGTTTGTTATGATAAGTTTTATAAACGTAAAGAGATCATAAGTATTATTAAAAATGGGTTGGATAGCTAAAACATTTGCGGTTATAGGAATTATTCTTCTAATTTTGATTATTATGGTGGGGATAACTGCCTATCAAGCTATAACTCTCGTTAAAACAGTTCAAACAGAAAGTTCTTCTATACAAGCGAATGGAGAAGCACTTGCAAAAGGAGATTGCTCAAAATTAAATTCTATTGAAGCAAGTATAAACAATATAAAATCAAAGGCAACAAGTGCCTGCTGGAATCCCATAATAAGAATCGCTGTTGACAAAATGGATCAGGTTCCAATTAAGTGTAAGGATATTTCTGCCTTAGAAAATAATATTAGCCAAGGCATTTCTCAGATAAAAGCATATTGTTCTAATCAAACCATCGCACTGTAACAATACTTTTTTATAATCCCTCTCCTCATTACTTTCATGAAAAAATCTTACAAACTCGGCAATCTAACTTTAAAAAACCCCTACTTTCTCGCGCCAATGCACGAGGTAAATGATATTGCCTTCCGAGAACTTTGCAAAAAAGCAGAAGCAAGCCTAGTCTACACTGGCTTAACAAATCCTCAATCAAGAAAACCCTTAAATCTCGAAGACAAACCAGCAATACAACTTAGTTGCAATAAAACAGACGGACTTAAAGAATTCATCAAAAATAATGATAAAAATTGCAGTTTATGGGATTTTAACCTAGGTTGTCCTTCTCTTCATGCAAAAAAAAGTAAAACCGGCTTCTTCATGCTGAAAAATCTAAGAATAATAGAAGAAATACTAAGAATAATAAAACAAAACACAAAAAAACCAGTTACAATAAAAATAAGAAAAGTAGAGTTAGAAGATATAAAGCCAATAATAGCACTTGCTAAAAAGTATTGTGATGCAATAGCAATTCATCCAAGAACCCAGGAACAGGGATATTCTGGGATTCCAGACTTTGAATTTGCAAGAAAAATAAAGATGATGACAAAACTTCCAATAATCTATTCCGGCAACATAAATTCAAAACAGGAAGCAGACAAAATTTTAAAAGAATTTAATTTTGTTATGATAGGCAGGCAAGCAATAGGAAATCCTAATATTTTTTATGAACTAACAAACACTAATCCAAAAAATAAGATAACTTTCAAAGATTATCTCAAACTTGCTGAAAAATACAAGCTAAATTTTCAGCAAATAAAGTTTCAGGCAATAAACTTTACAAAGGGTATTGAAGGTGCGTCAAAGATAAGGGCGCTTTTGTCTTCTACAAGGAAAATGGGAGATATCAAGAAGCTTGAGTATCTATATAACTAGTTAAAAGTATATATTGTGATATATACATTATAAAATATATTTTGTACAGTATTATAATAGACTATAATGATTCTCTAAATTCAGAAAATGTACTAAAGCAAGAAACCCTGCCTTTCTTTAAAATATCTAAAGAACTCTCGACACTTTTTCCCCCTAAAAATAATGCAACAATATTCTTCTTACTTGTTCTTGCAAAATTCACAACAACTTTCGCAATATTCTCCGAATCTGTCATGCTTTGTAGCGTAACAATAACAATAATCGAATCTCCATCAAAATTTTTTGTTTTCTCAAGCGCGTTCTTATAATCCTCTGATTTTGCTGTTCCTAAAATATCAAGAGGATTTTTTAAGTTTGAAGAACAAAGTTTTATCCCTTTTTCAGAAACATAATCTGAAGTTAATGCGCCTGCACCACCCGCATTAGTAATAATAAACACATTTTTTCCAAGATTTATTTTTTGTTTAGTTGAGTGAATAAACTTTCTCTTACTTCCTTTCTCAAAAGCTTCTTCTAAACCAGAACAAAGCTCTACTCTTGCTTGCTTAAATGCTCCTCGGTAAATCTCATAATCTGTAGCAAGACTTCCAGTATGACTAAATGCCGCTTTTTCTCCCTCTTTTGAACTGCCGGATTTTACAGCAAAAATTGGTTTTTTACATTCCCTACAAACCTCAATAAATTTCTTTCCATTTTTCAACTTCTCAACATAAAGTACAATTGAACTTGTTTTAGCGTCTTTAGAAAAATATTCAATAAAATCAGAAAAATCCAAATCAGCCATATTACCCAAGCTTACAAACCCGGAGAATCCAAATTTACCTGCTGAAAAATCAGACATATAGCTCCATAATGCTCCACTTTGACTTATAAACGCAACGTCCCCTAACTTGGGGGTTGTATTAGCGAAAGTCAAATCTAGATTTAATGAAGGATTAAAGATTCCAAAACAATTTGGTCCTAAAAATCTCATTTTATATTTTTTAGCCATATTCCAAATCTGTTTCTCTGCTCTAATATTTCCAATCTCAGAGAATCCAGCAGTTACAATGATAACATTCTTTATTCCTTTTTTTCCACATTCCTCTAAATTATTAAGAACAAACTCAGCAGGTATCGCTATTATAGCAAGGTCTATCTTCCCCTTATACTCCTCAACAGAGTTATAGCACTTAACTCCAAAAATATCAGAATGTTTGGGATTTACGGGGATGGTCTCTCCTTTGAATTCCAATAGTTTCTTCATAAGAACTCCGCCTACCTTCTCTGCATGATCAGAAGCACCGATCAGGGCGATATTTTTTGGGCTGAAGAAATTTGTAAGTTCCATTCTCTTTTTAACAGAAGAAGAAATTAACAATTGTTTATAAATCTTGGGAAAATTGATTTTCAAAAATTTGAATTTTTGACTACCAAAGCAGTCTATCAATATCTCCGCTTTTCCATCCTTTCTTAATGAACATCTTCCTTATTTCACTATCACTATATCCTTTTTTTCTTGCATTAGAAACAAAAACTTTTGCTTCATTAGATATAGGAAATGTTTTGTTCTCATGTATGAGAAAAGGTGGTTTATTCTCGTGTATAGTGGAAGATTTATTCTCACCGCCCTTTTTTTTAACAAACCACCAAACAAGAAAGATAAGCCCAGCAAGTATTATGATTACGCTAAATAAGACTCCAATAAATATCCAGTATTGACCCTGCGTCCAACTATTACTACTACATTCTCTTTCTTCAGCTGCAGGTTTACCATCTTGTTTACCACAATTATTTGCATCAGTACATTGTTTCTCCTGTTTTCCATCAATACAATCTGACCAATCGCACCCCCAACTTGGCGTGCATGTTACTGGAACTACAGGAGGAACTACCCCTGTTGTCGTCTTTATTGTTATACTGGCTCTTCTCCCGTTTTCAATAATACTATTTAACTTAACAGAGATATCATAATTATTATCTCCCGTAAGCTCAAACTTTTTCTCTCCGCCAATACTTAATGTTTCTACTTGTGGTGAACCTTTACCTTGAACGACTATTGTAGCACTTGTTAAAGTAAGCGATAATACTTTAACAGTATACCATTCAGCACCTGCCCCGATTTTAAACTTAAATACACTATTAGATATGACTTGTCGGTTATATCCTGCCTGAAGCTCAGATGTAGATATGGTATAAACGGGAAATCCTCCTATGATTTCAACGCCCCCACAATCTCTTGCGCAAGTTGAAGAAGTTTCTCCATTATTACAGGTATTATCCCCACAATGACCATTAGGATTATTACAAGAACCACAGTCATGCGAGCAAGAAGAACAATCCTCCTCACATATATTATTTCCACAATAAATAGTTGTTCTAATAATATTCCTAGTTTCAGAAGTTGCACTATTTCCAAAAGAATCAGTACAAGTTATATTCCATGTATAGTTGCCTACGGCAAGCAATTCTGTAAATGAGTGTTGAATAGATTTAACTATCCAATTGCTTGTGTTACTAATAGAAACATTGCTGCTTCTTAAAAATAGTCTACATGAATCAACATTACTCAAATCAGAAACACTATATTCAAAAGTTGTTTCAGAACCAGTCTTTATTGTGTTATCTCCTGGCCCAAGTAAAGTTATGCTTGGAGCAGTTGTATCAACAAAAGAGGTATTAATTATTACTGTTTTTGTGATAGTTTTAGCACAATTATTTAAATTATCACAAGCAGTTGCATTAAAATAATATGTTTCCCCATTTGTTAATCCGCTGAATTCAGTATAAGCGTTACTTGTAGGCGGACTTACAGAAGATGAAGCAGTATTAACAATGGCTCTTGCAGAGTTATACAAATAAATAGTTATATTTTTCAAATTTCCATCTGTTGCAGTAACATTTACTCTTATAAAAGTCCTGTTTAATGTTGAAGAATCATCTGTTGGGGAGATGAAAGCGATTGTTGGGGCAGTTGTGTCTAATCCCGAAACAGAAGTGTTTATCAAAACAGTTCTTGTTGCAGTAACAATACAATTACCTGCAATATCGCAGGCCTCAGCCTCAAAAATATGGGTTCCGTTACGTAAATTTGTAAAATTAATAAAAAATGGTGATGTTGTGCTAGTTGTTGAATTTATTAATGCTGTTAAATTATATAAGCGTATAATTATACTCGACAAAGCTGTATCATCTGAAGCATTAACATTTACTTGAATATTTGCCCTTTGAATGGTTCCAGAGACTTCTGTTGGGGAGATGAAAGCGACTGACGGAACTGCTACATCTGGTATGATTGGTGAAGAAGTATTTATTTTTACTCCTCTCGTTGCAGTATTAGCACAATTGCCAGACATATCACAGGCAGTTGCATTAAAATAATATATTCTCTCATTAATTAAATTTGGAAAGTTAATCGAATATGGAGACGTTGCCTGGCTTGATGAATTTATCAAACCTCTTGTTGAATTGTATAATCTTATTTGTATATTAAGTAAAAATATATCTGAAGCATTAATCCTTACATATATACTTGTTACATTAATAATTCCAGATTCTTCTGTTGGGGAGATGAAAGCGATTGTTGGAGCGGTATCATCCATTATAGTAGGACCAGAAGTATTTATTATTACTCCTCTCATTGCAGTATTAGCACAATTATCACTAGTATCACAGGCAGTTGCATTAAAATAATATGTTCCATTATCAAGATTTGTAAAGTTAATAAAAAATGGTGATGTTGTGCTAGTTGTTGAATTTATCAAGGTTGTTGAATTGTGCAAATTTACAGTGATACTAGATAAACCCCTATTATCCGAAGCATTAACATTTACTTGAATATTTGTTATATTAATAACCACATGGTTTTCTGTTGGGGAGATGAAAGCGATTGTTGGAAAAATTGTATCGGCAATAATTCCACGATTATCAATAAACGTAACGCTTGATGAGTTTACATTTCCCGCAGTATAACTTGCCCATATTTTCCAAGTATTAGATTCTTCCATTTCACTAGTTAGACCAGTGATATTATTACCACACGTAATTGTATAATTGTTTATCCCATTATCAGTTGAATACCAACAAGAAGCAAGAATTACTTGGGGCGCTTCATCACGGACACAGCGTACGGGTGCGTGATGTGCTTTATAAGCATAGGTTGTTGCACCATTAACAAAATTCACGCCCAATGCAACATTGGCAGGAAGCCCCTCTGAACTTCCAGAAGAAATCTCAGTAGACGACCAATAATCAGAAGCAGTAAAATCAATCCATTCTGCACCATAATCTCCTTTAGATAAACTATCAATACTCCATTGGGAATAAATTTCATTTAACTGACCCCTTGCAGGCAAATACCAATCATTGTAACCACCAAAACTTAAATCAGAACATATTTTTGCTGCACCTTCTTCAGAACAAAAACCTACTATTGTTACCGTATTTTTAGAACCATTAGTATCTGATTGTGCCCCTATTCCTATTGCTGTTCCATAACATCCCCATTCTGCAAGGCTTGAATTATCTGTTGGAGAGACATAAAGTTTTGAACCAGCATAATCAATTGATGGAAGTTCATTTTCTTCTTCTGACTCTGAGCCACTAATAGTATAATTCATAGAAGTTACCTCGGTATTATAAGTGATACTCTGAGGATAGGTTATAGTTATGCTCGGTACTCTTGGGCTAACTAAAACATTTCTTGTTTCTGTTGAATTACAATTTCCAGAAGTATCACATGCAGTGGCATTAAAGTAATAGTCTCCATTATGTAAATTTGTAAAATTAATAAATACAGTTGAATTCTTTACTGAATCCATTGATATTAATGTTGAATTCACTAAATCTGTTGAATTATATAATCTTATTGTCATACTAGATAAAGCATAATTATCTGAAGCATTAACATTTACTTGAATATTTGTTCTTTGAATAGTTCCAGATTCTTCTGTTGGAGAGATGAAAGCAATTAGAGGATAAATTATATCAGTAAGAGGATCATGGTCATTATCAATAAACGTAACGCTTGATGAATTTATATTCCCAAGAGTATTGTTTGCCCAAACTGTCCAGGTATTGCTTCCAAGAGTGCTTATCAAACCAGTAATATTTGTCCCGCAGGTTATAGGATTTGTTTCTCCTGAATTAAGTGAATACCAGCAAGAGTATGGTGCAATAACCTGGGAAGTTTCATCACGGACACAGCGTACTGCAAATAAATCGTCCTTACTAAATCTATCTGGATTACTACTACTAAATTCCATCGCCCATGCACCATTCTCCGAAGGAACGAATCCATCTGAAACCTCGGTAGATGACCAATAATCAGAAGAAGCAGTAAAATCAACCCATTCTGCACCATAATCTCCTTTAGATACACCATCTCTTTGTAGATAAATTGTATATAACTGATCCCTTGCAGGCAAATACCAATCAGAATAACCTGCATAAGTTGATTCATCACATAATTTAGCTGCACTATCAGAACAACTACTTACTATTGTTGCAGTATTCACAGAACCATTTGTATCAGACTGTGCTCCTGTTCCAATCGCGGTTCCATAACATCCCCAGATAGTACCACTTGAACTATCTGCGGGTTGAATATTAAGATTTTGTCCCCCATAAATTATAAATGGAAGCTGAACCTTTCCAGATCCAAGACCACTAACAGTATAATTCATAGATGTTACATGAGTTGAATAAGTTATAGCTTGAGGATAAGTTATAGCTATATTTGGGGCGACATGACTAGAGGTATTAACAAAAAATGTAACACTTGATGAACTTACATTTCCATCACTATTGTCTGCCCAAACTGTCCAGGTGTTACTTCCTTCTACTGAAGTCAAATTTATTACATTTTCTCCTCCTTTACAATAAACTGGTTGAGTTGTTATTCCATTATTAACTGAGAACCAACAAGATTCCAAATCCGGACCAGTAACATTATAATTTAAGGTTGTTACACTTTGGTCATAAATTATTTCTTGAGGATAAGTTATAGCTATATTAGGTATAGGTATCGGGGGAATTCCAGAATAACTATAATAAAACATCAAATCACTTACCTTATCACCATCATAATCCCCGGGAATTGGCGTACAATTTTTACAAGGCGTATTAAACACATCTAAGTTAGAATAAAATAGTGAACTTAAAGAAAAAAAACCATTTCCAGTCAAAGGATTATACCCAAGAATATCTGTTTGATTATCTTTATCAAAATCTCCTGAAACAGGTAGGATATTGCAATTTTCTTCTCCTGGACAAAGATCAATAGGAAAATTACCCCACGGACCAAAAGGTGCAATATTATAGTACATCTTTTTTTCTGCAATGCTTAATCCAAGGAAATCGCTAACTCTATCACCACTATAATCCCCGGGAAAAAATGTGCAATTAGTACAAAAATCCATGGGAGCACAACCCCATTCAGTAAAAGGTGAAAGAATAAAATAAAGTGCTCCTGAAGAAGCTGGAGCAACTTCACACGCATGCATATAATCATGACTATCATCACGAACACAACGCACAGAAAAATTTGAATTCTTATCATTTAAACTAGGCATCCCTATTGAGAATACTACAGTTTTTGCTTGGCTATCTGAACTCTCAGTAGAAGACCAATAAAAATTAGCAGCGCCACTAATCACAAAATTAGCCCATTGCGATCCATAATCACCCTTATCTACACTATCCTTCTGCGTATACATTGCAGATAACTGGTCTTGTGCAGGCAAATACCAATCATTATAACCATCAAAACTTAAATCAGAACATATTTTAGCAGCTATAGTCTCTTCAGAACAACAACTTTCAATATCACCGGCAGATCCATCTGAAGTACAAACTATTGCTTCTGTATTTCCAAAACCATCTGTAGTAGATTGCGCCCCCGCCTCAATAGCTGTTCCCATACATCCCCACGTTACACTAGCAGAATTATCTGTCGGATAAATATAAAGTTTTGAACCACCATAATCAATAGATGGAAGAAGATTATGACATATTCCTGCGCAACCATCATCTGCACCACTAACTTTATTCGTACAATTGGGCTCACATATCTTTGGTGTATATCCAACAAAATCACTAACATTATCCCCGTTATAATCTCCAGAAATAAATGTACAATTCTTACATGGACTTTGCGCAGTTCCCCAACCACCAACAGTATAATCTTGTGAACTTAACAACCAACCAAGAATTCCTGATGACGAATCATACACTACAAGATCGCTTTTCTTATCTCCATCGAAATCTCCTGTAACGGGAATCAAATTACATGGCGACGTTGTTGTACAAGATGGTATCTCAAAACTATTCCATCCCGTAGTAAATGGTGAAAGAATGAAATACATCTTTTGTTCTGCATTGCTAAATCCAATTAAATCACTTACACCATCACCATAATAGTCTCCAGGAAAAAAGGTACAATCTTTACAGGGCAAGGTAGTATTATACCATGGCGCCCAACCCAAACTACTAAAGGCATAATGAAGAAGATAAATTGGAACATGTCTTAATGAAGAAATGTTTCCCTGAACTGCACCCCCGGCAGCAAGACTAATCAATATGTTACGAATTTGTCCAGTTGAATTATCTTCCTGTTTATATGAACAGGGAAAATTTTCACAAACTATACTTCCAGTATAATTTAAAGGAACTGTTCCTCCATTCTGAACTATTCCTGACGACGAATTAAAACCATTGACAAATTCACCTATTGCAGAAACTGAAAACAAAAATAAAACTGCAGTTATTAAAACAAGTGAAATTCCAAACAAAAGAATATAATTTCGTTTATTCATTTTTAAGCATATTTATACGCAAATATCCAATCATTATAGATATCATTTAATTTATAATCGTCAGTAAATACAAATATTACTGTCTTATCTGATCTTATATCCATACGGGTATGAGCATAAGTATGGAGATTCAATCGTGTAAAAGAATCATCAAGTACTATTGGTGCACCATTACCATAGGTAACGAGAGGATAACTTCCCTGGTTTTTAATTATCTCATATGTATTCTCATAAAAAAACTTCAATCTTGTCGGAACATCTACACTATAAACCGTTTTCTTTTGTGTAAAATCTGCTTTTGTTATTGTTACAGAATAATCTAAAAATACTACAACCTTATCGTCCAATATTTTTGCAGAAACTTCCATTGTTCCTGGCGTCTGAACTTCAAATCCTTTTTGTTTGAAAACTGAAAAGTCATCTAAGCATTGACTAATGTTACTTTTGACATAATTTGAAAGTTCATTTTGTATTGTTGTAATAGTAGGCATATTACTCGAAGAAGTACCATCCCAATAATATGGAATATTTATACTACCCAACTCAGTAAAGTATTGTAGTTCTTCAGAATCATTCCCAGAATAAGCAATATTTGACGAAGAACCCGTATAATATCCACCCTGCCTTCCAATAAGTATAAGCCCGTTTTCAGAAGTTAATTTGAGGCAATTAGTCACGAAATCTCCAACATTCTCTGTTCCAACTGGCGGAGTTACTACATTCGTTTTTGAATAATTTTTTACAACAAAAACAATTCCAACAGAAACAACAAGAAGTACTGCTATTATTATAAATATAGTCACTTGCCCCTTTTTGGTTACCATCTTTTGCTTTATTTTATATAGATTTAATACATTTATAAACATTTTCGTTTTAAACAACATACTCATAAAGTTTAAAACATGTGGGGTTTATAATAAAATGAGCAGATAATGAATGGAAGCAACTATTATAAAACTAATGCAAAAAACATTCGCAGAAAAAGAGGCAGAAAATTTTCTTGAAAAAGAAAATTTTAACGTTCTAAAAAGAGAATTCTCAAAGAATAAAGAAGAGTTAAAAAATATAATTAAAAAGATAAATTTTCCCTGGGCAATGAAAATATCTTCCAAGAAGATTATTCATAAGAAAAAAGTTGGGGGAGTAATTATTAATATAAAAAATTTAAACGAAGCACAAATCGCTTTTGAAAAATTATCAAAAATAGAGAATTTTGAACAGGTTATCATTCAACCAATGATTAAAGGAGAAGAATTTATTGTAGGATTAAAAAAAACTCCTGAATTCAACATTGTTATAATGCTCGGGGCAGGGGGAAGCAGTGTTGAAGAAAAAAAAGATGTTTCTTTTCGTGTCTGTCCTATAAAAGAAAAAGACGCCGAAGAAATGATTGAAGAGTTGAAAATTTATGGTTCAATAGAAAAGAAAGTAAATCGGGAGTTGCTGAAAAATATTATTCTGAAAATATCCAGACTTGCTGAAAAATGCCAAAACATCAAAGAGCTAGACATAAATCCCTTGATGATTAACAAAAAAGAAGCATTTGTAGTTGATGCTAGAATAAGTTTTGAATAAAAAAACTATAATCACAACCTTATATTATGGTCTAAAAACGTTTTATCATGCATGTCTAATTTGCCATTTGCAAGGCAATCAAAACATAAATGCACCGTTCCGTCTTTATCCTGTATTCTTCTTGTACCATGACACTTTGGACAATCATCTTTTACTTCTACCATAATAAGAATAAACGATAGCCGTATTTAAGCATTTCGTAAGTGAAAAAGATGAATTGCTAATTAATTATGCTCCAAGAACCTTAAGAGACTCATAGACAAGAAATGCTGGCCAAACAAGTGCTTTCAAAAATCCAAGCACACCCATCCAAAAACCAGTAGCATTCGAGATATAATAAATAACTGCACCAATAAATCCCAAGCCGTAAACTGCGCCCGCAGAACCACATGCACCACATTCCCTACATTTTTGTGAATTTTTTTGTTTTTTCATATTTTCTATTGGTCTTGTATGTTTAAATAGTTTACTTAAATGTAAATGCTCCCGCCGAGATTCGAACTCGGGTAACAACCTTGAGAAGGTTGCATACTTGGCCTCTGTATTACGGGAGCATAATCATTTAAGTAACATTTCGCATTTTTAAAAATGCGTGTGCGACTTAGAGCTTAAAATAATTTATCCTCCATAACTTTTAAAGCTTGGTATTCTATTTTTTGAACAAAGATATTCGCAAACTTTAAATATATCCTCCCCCTAACGTCCCCATGGCAAAAGAAAAAGAAGGTAAACTTATAGGAGAAATAGACAACTATTTCCAACACGTTAAAGCCGCAGCCATAAAACTGACAGCGCCCCTTTCAGTAGGAGACAAAATAAGAATAGTTGGAGGAGAAAAAAAGATAGAAATGACAATAGAAAGTATGCAGATAGAAAGAAAGCCAATAGAAAAAGCAAAAAAGGGAGATGAAGTCGGATTTTTGGTTCCAGAAGACGTGCATAAGGGATATAGGGTTTACAAACTATAAAAGTAGAATACTACTAAGAAAATTCTGACATATCAGGGAATAAAATAGAATGCTGTTATTATAATTAGGTATACGGTTACCAATTGCGCACCCTCCAACCAGTTACATTCTCCATCAGAAGAAAGATAATTAACAATCATTACTGCCAAAAATATAGAAATAAGATCAAATGTTGAAAAAACAAGTGAGAAGCCATAATTAAAAATCCCGCTGATAAAGACTAATACGGGAACAACAAAGAGCGCGATTTGTATTGCGCTATTCAAACCTATCTCAATAGAAATGTCTATTTTATTTTCTCTTGCAAAATGGATAGCATTAGCTTTCTCGGCAATGTTTGTAACAATAGCGATAATAACTACACCAATAAATGTCTGTGTTAATCCAAGACTTAATGTAGCACTTTCAATTCCTCTTACAAGAAATTCTGATTCAAAACCAACTATAAGCGTAGTAAAAAGAAGAACAATGAAGGATTTTTTTAAATTCCAAATTGGTTTTTCATGGGTTGCTTTAATTTCATCACTTGGATCAAAAAGATGTTTATGTGTTACAAAAGAGAATAAAAGACCAGCAAAATATATCAGAGTCATAACAGCAGCAACAACATAATTCAAAATTCTTACCTGTTCAACAGAAGCATTAGAAGTAAGAGAAAAAACAGTGGGTATTACAAGTCCTGCAACTGCAATAATAAGCAAAGTTGATGAAACTCCTACCGAATATTTGTTAAATTTTTGTGATTTATATTTAAGACCTCCAAAAAAAACACTAAAACCAATAAGAAGTAAAATATTTCCAAGGATGCTACCCACAATTGAGGCTTTAACTATATACAAAAGACCATTGCTTAAAGCAATAATGGCGATTAAGAGCTCTATAACATTACCAAAAGTAGCATTAACAAGACCTCCCCAGGTAGGATTTGTCTGAAGAACAATTTCCTTTGTTGAATAGCCAATTATTCTTGCAAGAGGTATCAAGGCAAGAGTGGAAGTTATAAATGTTAATGTAAGATTTTTAGTAAAAAATGCAAGGTAAAAACTAATGGGAATAAATGCCAGAAACCAAAAAAATACTTTACCTATTCTCTTTCTCATAGTTATATTTAGAAAGCGTATTTAAAAATCTGACTAATACTCAAAGAAGATTATCTCTACATTGCTCATCTTCTTATAAAATGTATACTCTGGTTCTACTTTTCGAACATCAATAAGAATTTTTGCCATTCCTTCCCACATTAAAAACCAGCTAGGCACTTCCAGGATATAGATAAAAGAAGCAAAAAAAGCTTCTGCAAACTTAATAGAAACAAGTATTATCCCTAAAAGAATAAAAAAACCAAGAGAAACCCACATAACCCCATCTTTTCTAATTTTCGAAATCTCACTTTCTTTCTCCTGGAAGTGTTTATCAAAATGTTTTTTTAGTCTTTTTTTAATTGTTAATTCATCTTTGAAATTTCTTTTCTGTTTTGGCATTAATAAACGAAGTTCTATTCCTTTCTCTCCCTTATCCCTCACGGCATTCTTGCACTCTGCGAGAAAATCAACAGACAATGCTTTTTCAGAATATGGTCTTGCATCAAAACTTGAAAAAATATCAGCATAAGAATCTAAAATCAAATTTATATTTCCCTGTTTTATTAAATCTTTTTGTTCTTCTTTTGTCTCTTCTTCACCAATTATCTCAATATCCTCTTTTTTATCCATCCTTATTTAATATTTTTTATATTTATAAGTTTATCTAAAAACAGAGTGAGTCAGGGCGCCGCGAGCCCTGACTCTGTCATCTCTGCCTTTCTAGCAATTCCGAAGAATTGTCGAGATTAGGAGATGACCATGATATTTTGATATTTGGGATATAGCCCCGCCAGGATTCGAACCTGGGTCACAAGCTTCAGAAGCTCATATACTTGACCACTGTACTACGGGGCTTTAATCTCAAAAAACATTATAATCTTAGATATAAAAAACCATCGCCCTATTGTTTACTGTTAGAAATATATGAGATATATTAATCTATACTCACAATTGACAAAAAATAAGTAATTTCTACACTATCTTCGATTATGGCAGCGAAAGATATAATTTTAGATATACGGGAAGATTGTGAATGTAGAAATATAAAATATTGTCCATTGGAAAAGTTTGTTGAGAGGATGCCGGCAAGACTTTTTGAGCAGCACAAGTGTATTGAGATATTAAAATGGGATAAACAACTCTCTGATAATGATGAGGGTTGGAGAAAAGCGTATGAAATATGGGTAGAAGGAGGATATGCAAAAGCATTTGGCGATGTTTATTTGGATGGAATGAAACATAAAGAATTAATTTCTGAAGTATACAAGAAAATTTCTGCTGCTAAAAATTAAAATTCCATTTCTATTCTTAATTCAAGAAGTGCGTTAAGATACCTGGCCATTATTCTCAAATGATGAAATATTTCCTTCTCTTCCTCAGTTTTAGCCTTTTTGTATGTGGTATTTATCCCAAAATATCTTGACTGATCTATACCTGAAAGGACCTTTATTTTTTCCTTATCAAATTTATAAAAAAGATCATAAAAAGTGTCTATCTGCATCTTTATGGACTCGGCCATTTCTTCAAGATTCTTAAGTCTTGTATTTGGAAAATCAAAGATAAGATGATGGGATATTGTTTTGAACTCGTCACCAAGAAGTTCAAGTAAATATAGTGTTGAAAAAAGCAGTGCTGTTTTTTTCTTCTCCTTATTTGCCACCCGATTCAATACTCTCACACAATAATCATGAAATTTATCCAAATTAATATCCACATCATGCATGTGACTAAGTAACTTTGTGTTCCCAGTTCTTACCGCCTCCAATGTCTCTTCAGCCATCTGCTGTATCAACAAAAATACTCTCCTTAATGAGTTATCAAACTCCTTGCTGCTCATTTCTCCCATTTCACGTATAAGTACGTAGTCTTTGCCATGCTCGACTATTTCAAAATCTATGAATCTATTAACAAAACCTTGCAAGGCTTCAAGCACCGTTTTCTTTTCTATATCTTTTTTATATCTTAAATCTAAACGGTGTTGTGTGAAAAACTTAAATGGGCTTTCTAACTCCATTTTTGGATCAAATTTTATAAAAACTTCATCATAACCTTCTCTATATACTGCCATAATATATTTCCATACGGTAGGAATATCCATGCCAGTTATGTCAAATTCAGCACGTTTATGCTCACCATTCTTCTCAACACTAATAAATAATCCATTGTCTTTCTCAATAAGGTCTACTTCCTTACCTGACTCAAGATTGAATCTCTTTGTCCATTCACTTGGAAGCGTTATTGTAAGGGTATTATGCCCCTCTCTCC
>Ga0247841_10003840_pt1 | contig 26962 bp, 21 predicted proteins | sample LaCruzMarch2015__2_FD_192410 | JGI IMG/M metagenome (GOLD analysis project Ga0247841, IMG submission 192410) | Freshwater microbial communities from meromictic Lake La Cruz, Castile-La Mancha, Spain - LaCruzMarch2015_18m | ecosystem: Environmental > Aquatic > Freshwater > Lake | place: Spain... | reverse complement strand
TTGCTGCTGGGTCATGGCATCCTCCTGACTTTTTGAAATTGTAATTCTTCAGGTAGTATGCCATGACTCGCTTCTAAACCGTATTCTCGTTGTTGGTTGCGCCCGCACAGGGCATGGATGTTCAGTATGTCATGAACGGAACAATCAAAACGCCAGCGATCATCCATTCTCTCATTGACATCTTGAACAAAAATGGGATCGAAATCGATAGCATGAATAGCGCCGACTTCCTGCATCACAACACGTGTTGCAAACGCATCACCGCATCCTATTTCTAAGACCCTGGACTTGCCACTCAACATCTTGGCGACGAACTTGTACCTGGACAAGGTGAAGCAGATCCTACGTGGGTCATCATACCATACCTGATTCGACATGAGCCCAAATCGGGAAATCCCCTTTTGATCTCTTATTCTTAATAGCTGTTGATATTGTGGTTCTCTAGTAATTCCCGTACTCATGCGCTCTCCATGGAAACGATGCAACGTCCCGATTTGCCGGACCGCACTACTTCTATAGCCCGATTGATGTCTCGCAGATTGAAATAGTGGGTTATCAATCCATCTAAACGAAGCTTTCCCGCCCTGTGCAGATTTATCAACCGTGGAATGTCGAGATGTGGCTCTGCATTACCCCCGTGTGATCCCTTTATTACTTTCTTGAAATGAAGGGGCAATGTGTAAATCGAAACATTATCGCCCTTCTTTGGTACTCCGACCAGTATAGTTTTGCCATCTGGATGGGTAAGTTCATAAGCTTGCTCGATTACCCGTGAATTCCCCGTAGTGTCTACCACAATGTCAGCACCTTTTTCGCCAACTACCTTTCGAATTTCCTTATCTACATTTGTCGTCCTGAGAGAATTGAAGCAACGAGTCGCACCAAAGCGCAGCCCCAGGTCCAATTTTTCTTCGACGATGTCAACACCAACGATCGGATATGCTGATACCATGTCAGCAAACTGAACGATGTTCAGTCCTACGCCACCTATACCGAAAACTACTAACGACTGACCTATCTTAACCTTGGCGTCATTATTGATAACTCCCATAGCCGTAGTCACACTACAGCCAAGAAGCGGCACTAGTCTCGCATCTAAGTCATCTGGAACAGGGGTAAGCCTATTCTCTGAAGCAACAGAGTACTCGTTGAAAGTTGTGACCCAACCAGCGTTAACGCTTGTGCCGCTCCAGTCATATTGCGGGGTGTCTGATTGGAGACCATCACTAGGACGCCAGTGCATGCAAACGGTGTCGCCGGGCCTAACAGTTTTAACACCGGCTCCGACTTCCATAACTGTCCCCACTCCTTCGTGGCCAAGCAAATGAGGGAGAAACTTGTCAGGTCCCTTGGCTCCTTCAATCTCATTGATTTGAGCACCACAAATACCACTATACTGGACTTTAACAAGCACTTGTCCAAAATATAATTTATCTGGCAAGCTAATCTCATCAATCACCAACGGTTTGTTGTTTTCTACCAGGATGGCTGACATGAATTTCTTTAGTCGCAAAATTGCCTCCTCAGACCCATGGACTATTCAAAGTAAATAAACTCATAGTCACCACTGTAGTCAAAGTGCTTGTAGAGCCAAATCCATTCGGCCGTATCAAAAAAAGATTCAGCCGTGAGGGCCCAACACTGGAGATTGAAAAGTTCCTGTTCGTTACGATAGCTTTCTAACATTATATAACCATTCTTACCAACTCGCTCAATTTCTCTTAACGAGGTCTCCAGCTCAAAGATTCGAAGGTTGTGGAGGCATCCGAGGGAGATTACCAAGTCGAAATAGTTGTCACCCCAGGGGTACGCGTCTTGAGCCCTGTACCTGAAAAGCTTATCTCGAATTTCTTCCTTGGCATCATCTATACCATGCCTTGAGATGTCGAATCCGACTATTTCGGATTCCGGCAATAGTCTATGGAGTTCGTAAAGCAAATAAGCTTTCCCGCATCCGACATCAAGAATTCTCGCGTCAGACTTCAATCTGTAAATTTTGATGAGCGGTTCGGCGACCTCACGCCAACGATCATCGACGTATCTGTAACCACCGTATCCGTAGCGCCTGTCACCATCCCAGTAATCGAATTCGTATTCTTTGGCTTTTAACATACTGTTGACCTTATCATCTGTCATCCTGTGGATATAGTCACGCTTGGTCATCTTATGCAAAGGGGTGACGATGTTGAGTAACCGACCCATATTTGTTACCTCCGGTTTTGATTTGGGGAATCAAGAAGTTGCAGGACAGTAGAAACCAACGCTTCCGGGTAGATATCGTAACGCCGCATCAAGCTGTCTTGGGATCCATATTGGTCTGGGAAGACGTCAGGAAGCCCGATTCGTCTGAACCTCTTCGCCGGGTCATACCCCGCCTCGGCTATCAGTTCGGCGACTGCGCTCCCAAGCCCACCTATTGTGGAGTGTTCTTCTATTGTGACGACGGCTCTGACGCTGGTAATGCTCTCCATTAGGGCTTCCGTATCAAGAGGTTTTATCGTGGGCACATGAAGAACCGCAGTGCCAACCCCGTTCGTCGCGAGCTGTTCTGCTGCACTCAGCGCAACCCTCAAACATATGCCAGTAGAAACGATAAGTGCGTCATCTCCGAACCGCATAGGAATGGCCTTGCCAATCTCGAAGGGTATGTCATCGGTTGTAACGATCGGGTCGAAGCCCTTGCCCAATCGTATGTATATAGGTCCATCGTGTTCGACTGTTTTCGGCATGAGACGGCGCATTTCATCTGCATCAGCCGGAGCCAGAATTGTCATGTGAGGACATGCCCGCATGATCGCAATGTCTTCAATAGCCAAATGGGTTGGCCCCAGCGGAGCATAGACCAGTCCACCACCATTCCCGATGAGGCGAACTTTAACGTTATGTAGGCAAAGGTCGAGCACGATTTGTTCAAAACATCGCCGAGTTATAAATGTCGCAATGGTGTTCACGTATGGAATCTTGCCTTCCAAGGCTAGTCCGGCCGCCATGCCAATTATGTTTGCCTCACTGACCCCCTCCATGAAAAAGCGATTTGGAATCTCTTGTCTAAAAACCTTAAGTGTCTCAAACCCCAGGTCCGATCCAATGAAAAAGATCCGTTCATCCGTCTTTGCGAGATTGTAAACCATATCAAGACATGTTTTTCGCATCAGCACGCCTCCAGGCCATTCAGCAAGGCAGCGATTTCTTCGTCGGATACTTTACTCTTGTGATGCCAACTGAGGTCATTTTCAATGCATTCTACACCTTTCCCTTTAATTGTGTGGCAAATGATGGCATTGGGTTTCTCATTGTGGAATGGCACTCGTCCGAGGCTCTCTCGCAAGGCAGTCACATCGTGCCCATTAACTTCCGCCACCGAGAAACCAAAGGCTCGCCACTTGTCTACAAAGGGTTCCAGATCCATTACAGCATATGTAGAGTCATAAGATTGATATTTGTTGTAATCAACGAGTACAGTGAGACTACTCAGCTTATGTTTGGCGGCGCACATAGCGGCTTCCCAGTTCGAACCTTCATCTGACTCCCCGTCACCGATTATCACAAAAGTGCGGTAGTTGAGTCGCTCATATTTGCCGTTGAGAGCAAAGCCTATTCCAATCGGCAAGCCATGTCCGAGACTGCCTGTCGAAGCTTCGACACCTGGAGTCTTACCGTATTCAGGATGCCCTCCTAAGATTCCTTCAGCTTGGCAAAATTTCCACAATTCTGATTCGGGGAAGAATCCCTTGTCAGCAAGGATCGTGTAAAGAGCTAAGCAGCCATGACCTTTGCTCAGGATGCAGCGGTCCCGGTTGATCTGGCGAGGATTGTGGGGGTTATACTGCATAATATCGTCATAAAGAACTCGGAGTATTTCCATTACAGAGAATGCTGAACCTATGTGCCCCCGACGACTGGCTTCGAACATCCGGATTATTGTTCTCCGCAATTCTTTTGATCGCGAGTCGAGCTGAGCGCACGTTGGAGTGTGCTCAGCAGTAGTAATGGACAAAGTTTTCATATTCATTTAGAGTTCTCTCTAGCATAATCTGGGCCTTTTCCAGTTGCTGATCCTGCAAGGCCCTTCTATCTTCAATCATATCGTCTGCGAATGCGCGGCGGGTAAATTGATCGGGCAAGAATTCGTTCAGCAGGATCAGACACCACTTGATGCCAAGCAATGGAAATAAGATCCTAATCCGATTCAGAAGTTCCCTGTTACCCAGCCCTCTTATCATTTTGCTGAAGAATTGTTGCATGAGATGGTTCGGTATAGTCATGGCTGGATGGAGCATAAAGTCTGAAATCATTTTTGCAGGATCATCCCATCCGAAATATTCAAAATCCAAGAACACTATCCGACCGTCTGCCTGTTTAATTGCGTTGTGAAACCCGAAGTCCGATGGACTCAGCGTTTTTTTGTGATTAGGCAGTTCTTTGGCGAATTCGATGCCGGAACATTCTGCGACCGTGCGCGACCAGGTCTCCACCGTCTGAATAGCTTGGATTAATTGATAGTTCAGAAATTTATGGAAATACTCATTCACCGGATCAAGTTGAAGTGCCATCAAACGCTTCATCCGAAATGTAATATTTGCCAGAACTGATTCTATGGAGAAAAAAGCTTCGGACGCGACAGGAAGGCTTGCGCTGCCGTGCCAATTTGACGCATTCTTCAATTCTAATAGGAAACTCGCTGCTTGCTCTACATCTGAACTGTCGAGACATGAGGGGAGAATCGGACTACCCCGAATGAATTCGAAAACGGATAGACCGACTATTGTCTCCAACACGATGGGTTGAGGAATACTCCTGATTCCGAAGTCCCATAGGAATCTAAGTCCCCTAAACTCTGTTTCCTGTCTTGGCCTGGTATCGGACTCTTGTTGATGGTACACTTTCGCTACGAATTCGACACCTTCCGCACAAGATACTTTGTATACACGGCTGTTTCTGCCCCCTCCAAGTTTTTCCAGGCCTATTATCTTCCTCTCAAGAAGCTGAGAAACAGTTTTCTTGATTACGATTGATTCCATTACAACTCATTTATGAGATCAAGTACGTCACGATGTCTCTCCAAGTGGCCATAACCAAAACCCCTTGGCAAGAAACCACCTCCAAGTGAGGATTGTAGAGAATTCGCACAACATCCTGCGGAAAGGTTTCCTCTAAAAAGGTTTCTTCAAGGTCATCCAAAAAGTGGGTACACCCCAATTTTCTAATGCGCAGTAGTTTTTCCTCTCGCGTTGACTCGAAGAACACATCGTGCCGCGACAAAGGAGACATTCTTGCATCGAAGAACCTGTTAATTGTCATCCAATCAGTAGCGCTTTTTCTCAAATTGGTCCTCGTCTCATCATATCCAGCGTATTCAGTCTTGTGGCTAATGATGTACACTTTGAAGTTATGGCATTTACAAATCATGAAGAAATTCATCACCCCGTCCGGGATCTTGGCATCCATTAACCTGGGCCCATAGATCTCACCTTGAACCTTTTGCCATTCAATCTCACCGTCTGGCAATATCCTTATTAAATCACGGATGTGTTTCTTACTCTTTGGCACAGAGTGATCTATGAGTCCTCGAGTAAGCGCAACCTGGTATATGAGTTGATCATAGTCAATCAATGTATTGTCAAAATCAAGCCCTATAACGTTTACCAAGATTAAGACCCTAGCCGACAAGATTTAGGGCACGATTCACTCACTTGAGATTTACCGCTTGCATGGTCCGGATATTGTAGTATCGAATGTCATCAAAAGGATTAGGGATCTTACCGTCTTCAGTAGCTGCTTTCAACTCTATGACGGCTTCTTCCAACGTGTGTTTTGCTTCGAAACCAAGCATTTCTTTTATTTTTCTTGAGCACACATGATAAGAGCGATTGTCGTTGGACGGTGTGTATCGCACCGGAATGTCTCCGCCCAAGGTTCTTGCGACTATGTCTGCAATTTCTTTGACTTGATAATTTTCGTAACCGGCGTTAAAAATTTGTCCTTGAATTTTGTTTTTGGGCTGATCCAAGAGGAATAGATATAGATCAGTCATGTCTTCTATGTGTATGTTTGGGCGCTTTTGGTCGCCTCCAAACACAATGATTTCTCCCTTGTTGATTGCATGGTTGGTCAGAATGTTCACTGTCAGGTCCAGTCGCATTCGAGGCGAATAGCCACATACCGTCGATGGTCTTATGACAGTGGCTACAAACTCGTTATTGGCGGCTTCCATGAGGACCTTCTCACACTCTGCTTTATATTTTGAATAGTCCGTGAGAGGATCAAGCGGCAAGTCTTCAGTGATTTCTGACTCTTCTTTGACTCCATATACGCTGGAGCTAGAAGCATAAATGAATCGTTTGACCTGTGATTCTTTGCTGATCTCAACAAGAGGCAAAAAAGCATCGTAGTTGATGGATTTGCCTAATTCAGGATCCAATTCATAGCTTGGATCGTTTGATATGCATGCTAAATGTATCACAGCGTCTGAGCCCGGAATTTGGCTTCGCAAAAGACTCTTGTCTCTGATATCCCCTTTGATCTCCACAAGGTTGGGAGAACCTTTTACTTCTTCCAGGACATTTTCGCCGTATAGGTACAGATCAAGGACCTTGACCTGATAACCATGGCGCAAGAGTTTTGGTACCAGCACGGCACCCACATATCCGGCCCCTCCAGTGACTAGAATTCGCTTCAAACCCAACATCCACTCACTCCTAATTTGTTTTCTTTGGCTAATGTTTATGTTTATCTGTCCTCTAAGACTATGGCCGTCCAGAGTTGGGGTATTGTGTCCTTATGATCGCCTTGTACATAAAAGCTTTCTCCGCCTTCCGAGATCGTTCGGACTAACATTGTCTTCCAAGGTCGAAAATAATAAGCAGGATTCTTTTTTGACGGTTCAGAATGATATAAAGATGGCAATGGCCTTAGATCACAAACCAAGGTGGTAAAATTGTTAATCCTACGACCTTCTTGACCAGCAACATTCCTGACCATAGCAAGAGCTTTCAGGAACACTTCAGGGGCCATCACAGCGCTGCCGAAATTCATTATTACACCACCGTCACATGATTCCAAAGCCCGTGCAAAGATCAGGAAATCTGAGAAACTCGTGGCCCCATAAGCTGAACCGTTACAGTTAGGGTGCTCATGCACTATGTCATAGCCAATTCCAACATGAACCGTGGCAGGAACACTGTTGCGAAACGCTGCAGCAAGAATGCTCAAGTTTTTGTATGGAAACTCGCCCTCGTGTATGGCCTTCCCGAGGCCCTCACCTAATCCAAGTCCATCCGCAGCCGCTAGAGACACCAGTTCATTGATCAGACCGGTTTCTCTCCACAACCCAAACTGGCCTTCCGAAATATAGCGGGAGACACTCTCCGTTGTGCCACCCACGAGGGCAAATTCAAAATCGTGAATTGCGCCAGCCCCATTCATCGCCAGACAAGTTATGTACCCCCTTTCCATCAGATTTATAAGGTAGCGTTGAACGCCAGAACGTATGACGTGAGCTCCCATCATTAATATCGTCGCCCGCCTTGGAGTTGATCGAGTGACTCTAATAATCCGTGAAGCTACTGTCTTAAGATCCTTGTGTAGGACTCTCGACGGGGTCAATGGTTTGATACAATTAATGTCCAGGTCGTTAATACGATCCACCAAAGGCCGTAGCACCAATCTGGACAAGTCAAATTTTGGATATTGGCTCGACATCTTATCCCTCTATTTTAGGAGAGATGTGATGAATTTGATGGTTGCCAACTTGTCCACCGCCTTAGCGTTACCAATGACCTCAACGGCCAGAGCGCCAACAACGTTGCCAATGAAGCCGATAAGTTCATGATCAGCCCCCTTTCTGGCCAACAGAGAAGTCACCGCAAGAAAAGCATCCCCCGCGCCAACTCTGTCTACAACGTTGGACGCAAACGAAGGCACTTGCACAAATTCTCCTTTGCTCGTACTCACGAGACAGCCTTTTCTTCCTTGTGTAACAATGAAAGTTGGGCATGTTAGTTTCTCACCCAGGTGCCCCACCATAGGTCGTAAACTGCCAAGCAAATCCCTGGTCTCCAATCTGATCTCGTGTTCCGCAATGCAAACGAAATCTGCTCTCGGATACTTAGAGATCGTATTAAACCCCCTGTTTCCTGCATTTGCTTGAGTCATTACACATAAGAAAGGAGATTGATTGATTAAAACTTTAATCATATTGTTGGAAATAGCCCCATGACCGAAATCCGCAGCCACTACCACGTCATACTCGTTGAGATTGTCCGCAAGCCATGCACATTGTTCCGAGTCTAGTTGCTCAGGCATCGGTGAGTCTTCCATAATGTATATCTCGAACAATTTTGAGAACGTGTACCCCTCAACGTACCTTCGTTTAACAGTCGTCGGAGAGTTGGGCCTGTGGTTGAATATGGGACGGATATTGGTTGCAAGCTTTGATTCTATAAGATCCTTATACGATTCATTTCCCCCTAGGGTAGTCAATACATCCACGCTCTTTGCAAAACTCGCACAATGGTTGGCTATGGCCATGACGCCCCCTGCGAAGAGTTCGTGGGATTGGTATTTCATTGCAAGGCATGGTTCTTTAGAAGATTTCCCTATGGCGTCACAGTAATGGTATTCATCGATAATCGTGTCACCTACCACAAGGGCCCTCATACCGGAAAGACCCTCTATGGCTAGCAAGACATTCTCCAAAGAATGCCTACTGCGAAAGAGCGGTAGATATTCCTGGATTTCTTCGCTAAAATGGGAGAGATATCTATTAATAAGATTGCTGGAGCTGAAAACAATATCATCAGAGAACCGCAGTTTTGCTCCGATTTCCTTGACCACTAGTTCCTCGCGCCCGATCTTTCCTGTCACATCAGACGAGGTATCCTTAAATTCAGATCCCTTTACGTAAATATTGGGCTTGAGAATCCTAAGAGTTTCCTCGGCCGTAGGCCATTCATTGATTGCTACATAGTCGACTGCGGCCAAAGAGGCTACCGCCTCAGCCCGCAAAGATTCATTAAAGGCCGGCCTATGAGGGCCCTTGTCAACAAACCTATCAGGAGTAATTGTGACAACCAGAATGTGCCCCATGGCCTTGGCTTGGTCAAAGTACCTTATGTGGCCAATGTGCAAGAGATCGAAAACACCGTGACAATGAACCACGAGCTTGCCGGCATTCTTGTAGGTGTTGATGATAAATGCTAGCTCATTGATGTTCTTGATCTTTGATTCTTTTTTCGTCAACACTACTAGCTCTCTCGTTCTAAGGCTTAGCCTTCAATCCTATTTTTGCGAGGTCCTTAGGTGAACCGTTGCGAAGTGCGATGGTCCGACTCTCTCAATCGTATCCCCTTCGTTCGACTCTTGTCAATCTTGGTGGATTTTTGTTACAGGTAATTTTCAGGGGGTAGAATGAAGTCCACATTCGGGTAATCCGCGTACAAACGTTCCGAAAAGCGCCTAGCTATTTCAATAGGGAAGGCCATGTAGACCGATCCTTTGTCCTTCATCTGCTCCGGATGCCTAATTGGGTGCCCAAGATGCGTTTTCCCAACACGGGATGGGTCTTCGTCAACAAAGAAACAAAACCTATTTCCCAAGCAGTTGGCCAGCCAAGTTCCTGCTATTGAAGTACCAAATATGTTTACCTCGTTGCACAGCGATACACTTTCGGCGTGACGGACCACCTTTTCAAGCCAATCCAGGCTAGTCAGCAGTTTTGAATGCTGAGTCCTAACGAAATCACCACCTGAATTAGCTGAGTTCGCACTCGCCGACGGAGTACAAATTAATCCTATTTCCTTTGAGATCCATTGTTGAGGCACACCAACAACACTAAAGCCTGCCGCTGAAATCAGAGACCAAAGTGTCGAAGATGAAAAATGCGAACAATGATCGACGACCACCAGGTCAAAGGGATTGTCCTCAAATGAGGACGTCTGAACCAACAAAGCGCCGTCAGTTTTGATCCGGGATCTAAGCTGTTCAAGAATTGTCTTGGCATTAGTGAGGTGTTCAATAACATACAGCATTGTCACCAAGTCAAAAGAGTCGTCGATTTCTTCCAAAGAAGCTATGTATAGATCGTAAAAACCTCTGATCTCAAAAAGAGAAACGGCGAATTTCGAGTCAAGCTCAAAACCATAAAGCCTCCAATTTGAAAACAATTGCGAAAAGTTCCTCAGAAAGGCACCATTACCGCAACCAAAGTCGAGAACACTACCTTCACTGGGCAACGGCCAAGTTTTTATTAAGTTCTCTACGAGCTTCATGGAACGAGGCATTGGCAGACCGGCATCAAATACCCTTTGCTCTTCTCCGCCAGATACAAAGTACATCTTATAGTCTCTGTAGATTTTACTTACGTCATCTCGCCAATATTGATCGACAATTTTTTGAACATGGCCACACTGTGAACATACTGCAAAATCCCCAGTTCGAGGCCATGGTCTAAGGTCAGATGTGACTCCGCACAATTCTTTTTCCAGGGGGAGGCAAGCTAATGAATCACAAGACAAGCACTTAAATTCTTTGAGCTTAGCAGCTTTGATCATTATTATTCTCCTAAGTGGTTCATCGCTTTGACGCTCTATCTGACTTTAGCGACAAATACTAAACTGAAGAACTTGTCTCGGTGAATAAAGTTTTCCACGTATGATTGTATAACCAACTAATAATTGTGAAGTAACGGTTTTTCTTGATACATTGTCAACTCCGCAATTACTGCGACAGAATCGAAGCGTTAATTTTTAGCCTACGAATTCCAAATTCTCTTCTTTCCGACGGATGTTCCGGACAAAAAACGACGCACCACAAGGGTTATCTATAAGGAATCTTTATTGTATCTCTTCAATATCCGCCCTTTTGCTACTGCCAACACTTGGGCGTCGAGGGGTGTAGCTGGCGCTAGACTTGCTATCAAAAAGGGAATTGTTTTGTCAAACAGGAATTCGCTTTTTCTCAGGTTGGAAGAAGATTTACATGCCGACATTATCCGACCCTAAATGTCACTTTATTGTCTGATAGCAAAGGATTTGTGAGATTTTTGTCTGGAACATAAGTCCGACGTTAACCGCAAAGTGTCAGCGCTTCTCGAGTCGCCCGCGGCTTTTTTCGAGGCGGATTTGTTCCGTTTCGAACCACAGCGGCCTTTTGATTTGGTTATTTCTATCGGCGTACGGCTCCATACGAACGACTGTAAGGCGGCTTTGCGCCATCTTTGTCGGTCCTTTCTTGCGGACAGCGTTTACATTCTTGTTGGGCTTTGTCGCTAGTCCGAGAGAAAACCGTTCCTAGAGCACTATGCAGCCCTGAAGTCCCCTGGAGCATCAGAAAAGGAGTTGTTTGAAGAATACAAACGATTTCACACGAACCTCCTAGATCACACCCACGACCATTCATGGTTCCGCGATCAGATTTTGCACCTCATGGGACTCGACATTTTGACAGAACTCCTCCCTCTCTGTATCGGTGAATCCGTGGAACTTGTGTCTACGTCATTGAATGACTTCCGGTGATTTTCCGCGGCAGACCATCTCTTCGAGATGGAAACGAGCCTCCTGTAGCGGGGACGCCAAAATGCTCCGTGAACGCAAATACTTCCCTGTATTTTTCTTGTCCCTGAGAAGGAAGAAATCCGTGAGCTAATTCCGATCGTGCGCCTTTGGTCGTGTCACAAGACAATTTCATCTGGTTTTTCACCCTCGTACGGCGCGCTTTACAAGCAACCGTTCCCGGACCTTCACGAGCAATGACCTCTTTCGATGAGCCATGGGATCCTTTCGCGTCCTCACTGTTCTCCTTACGTCCACTAGTGACTATCTTAACTAACGCCCTGACCAATTCCAACCGGGGTAGCATACTCGCACGCCACTGACTGTCGGGGTTGAAGGCTTACCTGATCAACGCCAGATAGGACAACAGGGCTACAATTGTTAAGCTGTCCAAGATCTTGCCCTGGCATATCCGGTCTATGCACTTCTCGACCTGGACCCATACATGGCCCAGCGTTTCCTTGTTGACATGTCCGTGCGTGATCGCTGCTGTTGACGAAACGAAGTTGCAGTAATAAACATATGTGGGATTTCTTGTGACGTCCATACCCAGGTGGTAATGGATCAAAGGGGTCACCCGTTCGCACATGACCCCGGTTTCTTCATAACACTCTCTGATGGCAGCAGTCTCAGGCTCTTCTCCATCGTCCACCTTGCCGCCGGGAATTTCTAAAGATATCCCATTAATGAGCAAGCGGTATTGACGAACCAAGAGCACCTGATCATTCCTCACGACCACAAGACCGGCCCGTGCGCCGAAATCGTTTACATAATATTCCTTTGAAAAGGAGCCAAAGTCCGCTACGACTCGATAAATTCTTTGATAATCGTTTTCATATACCAGTTCCTGCGGGCCCAGCCTTGGATGTTCCATCTCTATTCGTCCTCCACGTTTTGCCGCTTGTCACAACCACCCAACGCTTCCGGTCAAAAGTGAATTCCCAGCTTGCGTCTCGTTTCTCGACGGTGCTGAGTCAGTTCTTCTTCAGTCACCCTGTACAATTTCGCCATTCTCGCCACTTTTCCCGGCGTACCGAAATTGATTCGATCCCACTCGAAAGCACGTAGGACCCCCAGCTCAAATGGTGTAAACTCTTTGGTGGTAATGAATCCCTGACCGAACCCAAAAAACCGCTGGTCCGTAAAACTGAAATCATCGGGCAAGAGCTTCTGTTCTTTGGCAATGCGGTAAAGATCCGTCTTCGGAAGTGGGGTGGCAATGTGAAAATGGGCAACATCGAAATCACACTTCTGCGCAAAGCGGAAGGTGGCTCGCAGCTCGTCCCAGGTTTCGCCGGGAAAACCTATTACGAAGTTGGCGCCGCAGTCGATCCCCAATTCTCTGCACTTCTTTACAATCGGAGGCACGATTTCCAGTTTCAGGGGCTTTCCGATAATTTCCTTCAGGACTCTGGGGCTTCCTGATTCCACTGAGACTGTGATCTGGACGCAGCCGCTTCGTTTCATCAGTTCCAACAAATCGTTATCCAAATGCCACGCCGCCACCGTCGCGGCTTTCCAAGTGAGGTCATAATTCAGGTCAATCAAAGCTTTCAAGAGGGCAGCAATTCTCTTGCGATTGCCAAGCAGGGCGTCATCCAGAAAGAGCAATTCCCGGACCCCAAGTTTGTTAACCAGAAAGTCCACTTCTTCCAGCACATGGTCAACCGGGCGATAAAGCACTCGACGGCCGCTAATTGTCCTGGTAGCACAAAAGACGCAATTGTAAGGGCAGCCATAGGACGTAATCATTGACGCGGCAAGTTTGTCGGAATTGAATTGATAGGCCATGGTGTCCTGGGTGATATAGGGAGTCATATCCAACAGCGAATAGTCAGGCTTAACAGGCTGTTTCACATCAGCTATATAGGTCTTGACGGGATTGATTATTAGCCTTCCGTTGGAATCCACGAATCCGATCCCCGGCAGGTCCGTCATATGCTCGGCGTCACCTTTCATCATGAAATTGAGAAAATCGACTATGCGTTCCTCAGCGTGGCCCAGGAATATGTAATCCACATTGGGATCTTTCAAGGCTTCTTCGCCCAAAACCGTTGGATATACGCCTCCGAGTACCGTTCTGGCTTGAGGACACGCTTCCTTTGCCAAGGCGAGTGCCGTGTGGTACTGCACGTGATACTCCACTGACAATGCTGAAACCAACACCGCGGCCGGGTCAAGGGATCCTAGTCTGGATTTGCTCTCCTCCTCATCCAGATTTCCGCCATTGGCATCCAAGATTGCTAAATCGAAATGCGCCTCAAGAAGCGCTGTGAGAATCGTTGCAGCATGAGGGGTCATCACCCAAGGACGTTTAGCGTTCCATCGGGAATTGGGGATAAATATGACTATCCGACCTCCTTCACTGGTTCTAGTCATAATTCATGACCCTGCAGTGCCGTGTTCGATGTGATGGTCCTGAATTGCAGATGTCCCGGGGGATATGCACAGAATCCCGGATCGTTTGCAAAATGTGATTTCTTGAGACCGGTTGCACAGTTACCTCCAATCAACTCTTGAACATTACTGCGCTCGCGCTACGAAAACCAATTAGCATACAAAAAACGATGACCAATGGAAAACATGGGGCCTGATAAAACTTTCCAATATGTCCGAGGCCCAACGTTGCATTCATTAGACTCACAACAAAGATGAATCCAAAGATTCCGGACAATGCTGCAGTTGCCAACATCAGGAATTCGTCCAGCCTTCTTTTCACAACAGCGACTATCACTCCAACCAGATAAAGGGCTAAACTGACGACAAAAAGAATCGGCATGGTCCACTTATAATATGTAATTATGTGTGATAGCATGTTGCGCTTGACATTATCTAGTCGTTCTTGATTTGGTAGATTGGGCGTGGGGTCAGTTTGTCTCGGAGCCAGTCGTTCGCGGCTGATATCTCTGAACAAATCTAATTGCGCATCTGATCCACTGCTTGGATGTTTTTTAAGGTCTAGCCCTTCGAACCTAATAACCACTAACGCAGATCTCCAGAATGCTTTAGAAAAAGCAGGAACATATTCATTACGAAATGTCGGAACTAGTCCCTGATGTTTCGGGCCGCACTTCAGGCGCTCATCCGCGCAGGCGCAATTAATTTCATCTGCAAGCCGGGAATAGTAGCGAAGAGTTTCTTGGCCTGAATTATAATATCCGGCGGCCGCTACAGCATTGCGCAACGCGAATATCCACCACCCACTGTAGTCCCGAGGACCAGGTGCTAAATAATCCTGTCCATATTTTGCGTATCTTTCTATTAAAGGTCCTTCCAAACATGGTTTCAACTCAAGGAACGATGGGCTTTCTTGGTAAATACGTTCCCGGGTCTCTTTGGGTACAGGGACATATTGCCTCCACTCACGGTGATTCACCCTGTTGATAGCACCATAGGCGGCTTTGAATTCGGCCGTTTTCCATTCATTCGTAACAAATATTCCATATTTGATGAAGTTCAAAGTAGCTATGGACAAGTAACATAGCACAAAAGCAACTATCGGTATTGTACAGACGCCCAACCGGAATTCCCATTGGTGGGGTTTGTCAATGACAAGCTTCACAACTGTGTATCCGATTACGAGAAAGACTGACGGAAGCAACACCACACCCTCTTCTCTTAGAAACCAGAAAACTGAAAACGCCAGCCCAAAACTCAATGCCCATACCGTCATTTTTAGCAGAGATTTTCCCCGTCGTGTGCATATCCCGCACAGTGTTGCTAGCGATAATAGGGTCAGCGAGGGATAGATGCTGGTGCGATATAGGCGCTCTGCAACCCATCCATCGTAGCTTATAGGATTGAAGAGCAATAACGCATAACCCAGCATCAGCAAAACCGAATTCTGAAAAATTGGCCTCAGGGCGTAAATCATCGCTGCACAAGCTACTAAATAAAGGCACTGTTGTGCGAAAAGCAACGGGGTGCCGATTAGGAAATTGAGCGAGAGCCAGATCGAATACATAGGGCCTTTCATCAGAGTCAAATTGTCGTATGTCCCGAGCCAGTTGCCTTCTAAGATGCTTCGAGCCAGTTTCATTCCAAGTAGGTCATCGTATCCTGCGCTACCTAGTGCGATTCCCTGTTGATAAGAAACTGACCAGGTTTTCACGAAGCCAAGAGCAATCACTGCGACATGAAATCCACCAAGACGGCTCTCTGACTCCGATGCGATCAGGCGAATTTTATCGCCTAGTCTCGATCTCAAACAGAGACCCATTAGCGCATAAACGCCTGACCATAAGATACCAAGAATGGCCAGAGCAATAGGCCGCCTCTTTAGGATGTTTTCTCGGTTCCCTGGATGGCCAAGTGGTTCGATAGGATACGGGATGTCTACAGCGAGCATTGGATCATTCGCATCCTGGGTAGTTTCCACCACCAGTCGATCTTGTTCTATCCGCAGGACTGATATTTGATTGATCGCCCGAAAACAAGACAATGGCAAAAAGGTTATGTTTTCACCTTGTTGAAGCCGCGCGTCCCAAAACTCCATATGAGCCGGCCATTCAATTGGATCAAATCGAAGATTGTAGATGGTTTGCGGAGGCAGATTGAATTTCAGCAAGGTCCCTTCGCCCTTTGTCGTCACTGCAATTCTTTGGGACAGGTCCTCTTTCAACCCACCACCTAAATCGTAATAGAGTTGTGCAATGCCAGGACAATCAGTGTGTCCTCTAACGGAAAAAATAATCGGCTCCGAAGAATCTGAACTGATTTTGTTCATTAAATAAAAGGTTGTTGTCGCCAAGATTGAAGCCAGCACAAAACTTACAACGAGTCTTTTCCAATGAATGTGTATCGAATCCATTAGCCAGATCCGGCCTTGTGTCTTATGTCTTGTCAATTTGCTTTCTTCCGTGATGAACCCTCAAGAGATGCCGAAAAAACAGAAGGTTGAGAGCACCTTAAGTTATCACTGTATACAGATCTGCCATCAGATCCGGGTGTTGCTTCATCCCCTCTCGAACCTTCACCTTGCTCTCGAATAGGATCATACCTTCCTGCATACCGCATATACCCCGGCAGACACGACATGTTGGGAGACCCCGGACCAGTGTATAGTATGGGTTTTGGGTGATGCGCGACAATTGCCTAACTCATAATGGCTAAGGCCAACAAGTTATTGACTTCTCATAGCGAGACTGTCTTAAAGATCCCCCAAGCTACTAAATACAGTGAAAACAGGGCCAATATGGTCAATACGTTATGACGCAGTTAAAGTTCATAATTCATCTCATCTCATCGATTTCACACAATGCAGCCAGAGCTCCCGGAACGTATGTCCCGTTTACAACAAAATTGCCAATGCGAAACACAGATATGCCATTCTCCCTGCAATAGCTTCTGAGTATTTCAGTAAGGCTGTGGACAGTGAAAAAATTTACATGCGTCGATTCAAGTATGTGCCACGGAACTACCGAGTACTTGTGCAAGATCGGCACGGCGGCCATGTCAGGAACAGTAATGAGAACTTTGGAGGCCGAAATGCGAAAAATTTCCCGCATAGCGTCTTCGTAAAGAGGAATGTGTTCGATTACCTCAGAGGCCACAACACTGTTAAAACTGTTGCTTGCGAAATTCAGTGGAAAAGCCCCATCGTAAAGCTGAATGTATTCTCTGATTTCAGGTATGACGTTTTCTCTTATGGCTGGACGGTCAATCTCGAGTCCCGTGGCTTCGAGACCCAAATTTCTCAGTTGTTTGACTAGAGCGCCTGCGCCGCATCCGAAATCAAGTATTGGCGGTGGAAGATTCTTAGCAAGGGCTAACACTTCAGGAGAGACCTCAAGACTTGGATTGCCGCTACCGTAAATGCCGTTCCGATGAACGACCTCCTTCGAAGACGAAAGCAGGAATCTGTAATGCGGGTTATGCAAGGCAAGGCACTCCGTTTGGCCTATTTCGTAAGAAACATCGGCTAATCTTAAACGGACGGCCTCCCCAGAAACAAAACCGCCTATAAATTCCAACATGAACCCACTCAAAACCAGGTCCGGTTTCAAGTCATTCCTGATCATTCGGTAAGCCGCGTCGGGATATCTCATGCCTCCCGATACAACGGGCTCTAGAAACACCTGGTTTTGATTCAGGAGTTCTTCGATCGCACCCGACCATCCGACAACTCTCAAAATGCCCTCAGGCTCCAACTCGATATAGTCGAGCGCACCGCCGGGAATGTAAAGCCCAACATCAATACGAAAGGATTCGATCACATTAATCCCCAAGAAGTTCTTAATGTACCTTAGAAACTTTTTTAATTGCCTTGACCTCATTTCTTCTGTTCATCCGTAACTAACGCATCACTTAAATGCTTTAGAACTGTCTTGGACTCTCGGAATTGAGACGAGAACTCCCGGCCAAGCCACCATTTGTGATGACCATTTGGATTTCTGTTTGATATGCCCTTAGAAACCGCCTCGCGACTACACTGAACAACTGCCTATATGGTCATGTTTCAAGCCATCGACCCCAGGGGACAACAAATTCTTTCTAATATTGTTGCCTTCCTATCCACTTTCCCCACCGTCCCAAATTGCCGGATCTTGGTTCCGCTGTCCGGCACTCATCGTTGCACTCCAGCAGCGCCTCGCAAAAAATCCCTCAGATTGTTCAGTCCATGTTCCTCGGCAATTCGAAGAGGGGTTATCCCTGATGGGGTTTTTGCAAGAATGTCAGCACCACGTCTCACGAGCAATACCACTGCTTCATCCTGTCCCCGGGCAACAGCCGTCATCAAGGGGGTAAAACCGTTTTTTGATTGAGCGTCAATCTCTGCCCCATTCTCTATTAGAATCTTCATGTTTTCTACCGTACCGACTGCCGCCGATGAACAACCGGCTCTTCGACAGAGACCCGGCAAAATATTCATTAGCGACAACAATACGAGACGAGGCGTTATCCGGTTACTCGTAGTCAAGTTCCTGAATCACGTCATCGAAATAATAGTGGAACTTGCGAATAAGATCTTTGTCATCAAAATCCCTCTTCCATCGACCCACAGATTGTTGGACGTCACCACTGGTAACGTGCCCAGGAATAGATTTCACGAGCATGTTTGCCGTTTCAACGAGTTTCCCCACGGTAAGAGTATCACGCTTGACTCCCAGGTATTTCAGAACTGCTTTCAACTCTTTGAAAGGATTTGTAATCAGATCTTCATAACGAATCACATGGCAGCCTTCGCTTTGACTCTTAATGACATTCATGATTCCGAGATAAAGTTCGCGCCGGAGTTGAAGCTGCCTGTCATTTAATTCAGAACCATCGGATGACCTAACAGAGGCTAATACGTCGAATGGATGTCTTATAACAGCAATCTGCTTCATCAACGGATATAGTTCCCGAGCCGTAAATTGCGTAAAATTGTTAGCCGATATCTTCTCGCAAAAAAATCTCGACTTTGACTTAGCAGCGCTTTACGTACGACCCGGTAGAAACTTTCAACTTGCGTGGTGACGAATCTAGCTAAGTCATTTGGATAGTCTAGCCCAAACCAACTCATCATGTCTTGATCCAGAAAAGTTTCACTGTAGTATTCAAATGCTCTGAGCGCTGGACCGTCTTCCAGAAAAAAATTTTGCAAATTGGGTTTTCCAGCCAAGACGTGTAAGCTTTTCAGCAAATAGTTTGCAAATCCGACTTCATAGAGACTCGAGTCTCTACCGGCTACGACTATTGAAGGGTGCTCTGAAAGCATTCTCATGATGGCGGTTGAACCGCACCGCCCGACAAACAAAACCATAATGGGTTTGAGAGACGCGGGTGTGGGATCGATTAGGCGCCTTCTACAGCCGTGTATGACGCCAAATACCTCTACCTCCCCATCGCCAAACACTACTTCGATACGCAAGGTGAAGTGCCTGGAAAGTCCCACTATCAGTATCGGCATGAAGAATCCACTTGCAATTGCTTCAGAATAGCCGGGATAAGTTGCCGCTACATCATGTCGCAATTCTCGGACGGGAGCAGTTCTGATTTCAACAGACTCATACATCAATCGCACATAAGAAGCAGGTGACGACCTCCCCAGAACCCACCCCGATACAGTCAGAGAATAAACTCCTGACTTAAACCCTTCGGCGGGACTATAGATAGCCCCCAAAGCTATCCTATCGAACTTTTCATTGAGACTCACTGTCTGGATTTCGAAACAAGGTTCCTCTTTCCTCTCAGCGGTCTCCAAGTTGTTCTGTTCAACCATATTTACACCATATTAGGATGGTACATCTGTACGCTCCCCTACGATCTCCAAATCGATAATTGCGCTTCTGATCGCATCAAGAATTGAGACAGAACAGACCGTCATGGGGCATAGAGCCAACTGCATCCAACCACCTGAGATAGTGGCAAATTTTTCCTGACCTATACTTTGCAATACGACATTGAGATCAATCTGGAACCTGGCCGACAAGGCCTTGAAGGGCACCAGGAAACGGAAGCCACAAATTCCACGATCATTTTTGGCTGGATCAGTAACGAATACATCCCCGCGGAACTTGTTGATGTATATTTCCCTCAACAGCGTCTCACCGACTGAAATCGTTAGGCCCAAAGCCCGATGCTTAAGTCCCCTCACCCAGCCGAAAATTTCTAGGGAACTCTCTCTAATGTAGGGGCTTGGATCAGGTCCAGCACTGAGATAAACTCCTTCAGTGGGAATATCAATATTGCCGCCGATGAACAACCGACTAGCGACATTGGAATATCTCACACTGTCGATCCTTACCACTGTGATGTCGTGGGACAATTTTATCATAATCGATCAGCATACTCTGGCGCTGGCTTGGAGGAAGCGCTTTAATCTGCGAAAAACCGCTTTCGGTACCTTGATGTCCCTATAAACCGACATCCCGTCCGCAATGCGGTTGATTAAACCTGTTCTCAAGAAAGCCAACGGGGAGGTTGTTAGACACAGCTACAAATGCGAGCAGGGATGGGTCAATCCCTCCAGCTTCAGCCGGAATGATTACCCTCCAACCGGTACGTAACAGGCGCTGATTGCCTAAAGCATCGGCGACGTCAGGTCGCTCGTAACAAACCCGGTTGAACCCGAACGCTTTTCCGTCGACCAATACAACCACGTGATCGGCCGGCTTCTTCAATAAAGGATTGTGCGCCCAACCACTAGCGGCTATGTCACCGGCCTCCGTTAGGACAAGCTCATCAACACAACCACAGTGATCACTTGTCAGCACTTCCAATGTATCCAAAGCTGCCCATGGATGTGTTCCCACTTGTTCAGTATCAATTCGGTCGACCACATGCTCCAACCGACGACGGCCGCTACTTGAAAGTGATTCAACGATATTTTCTATCCGTCCGATTATTGATCCATATATCTTCGGACCGATTGCCGCCATACTGGTAGCCAAGGAATGATGCATCAAATGAAGCTCCGGCAGTTGACGCAGATACCCGTTAGCAGTACAGTATTCGTACAGGGCCGTGCCTGGATAGGGGGAAACAATACTCCATATATTATTAGCAGCCCTGAGTTTTTCCATGAAAGAAATAGTGGCCTCGAGTTCCTCCACTGTTTCCCCTGGGAAGCCTGTCATGAAATAAACGCTGCTGATGATACCGACTCTATACATCTCATCAACCATCGCTATTGCATGATCAAGGTTGACTCTCTTGTTTATGAATAATTCACGGATGCGCGGAGCGACTGATTCTATCCCGAAGTTGATCTGCGTACATCCGGCGCGCCTCAGAATGGAGATGGTTTCACGGTCAAGATTGTTGACATTAGCATCCACCATAAACTCCCAAGTGTCTCCAAGCTGAGTAAGTTGGGCGCAGAATTCCTTTACGCGGTCCTTGTTGAGACAAAATGTATCATCGTTAATTCGGAATTTTCGGAGATCGAACCTGCTTCGGTAATAGGCCAGTTCCCGAATGCATTCCGCGATCGCCCGGTAACGGACTCTTTTGGTCCAGAGAGCTTGAGAGGCGCAAAAACTGCATCCGAAAGGACAGCCTCGGGCGGTAATTATCCCGGCTATGCTCTGCACTGATAGATCTCTCACCACCTCATAGTTAGGAAAAGGAATATCATCAATATCATCCTTCAACGGTGTTTTCCCGCCATTCCATACGTTACCGTTGAGTCTCGTCCAGACACCTTCTATTTTCGTGCTCTCTAATCGAATGTTAGCTTCTCCGCCTGACATGAGGTCCCACAACTTCAAAGAGGCCTGTTCGCCTTCTCCGCAAACAACGAAGTCAACAACTGAGTGTTTGATTACCGACATGGGGTCTATCGTGGCATGTATCCCGCCAACTACAATTATGATACTGGGATCTAATTTTTTTAGATGGGTTGCAGCATTTATGACTGATTGAAATGAGGCAGTCCACATCGAGAACCCTACTATGCGTGGAGCCAAGGTCAATATTTCTCGTGCAAGAACCTCCCAGACACCTGAATCCGGATCATGGAATGATAGGTATCGATCGATCGAGGACACCACAATCCCTGGAGGTGGTATGGAGGGGTCTAGAGTGAGACGACCCAGTAATTGCTCACCATCCAAGATTTGAACATCGTGTCCCGCAGCCTTGAGTACACCGGCGATGTAGGCTATCCCCAAGGGTATAAAGGAAGCTCGTTGATTCTGCAAACAGTACCAGGGCGGATTCACCAGTAAAGTTCTTGAAGATGTTGACAATTCAAATCTCCATAGTTTGATTGCTGTAAAATGTCTTCGGGAAGAATCAGGGACGGTGGCTTCCGCCAGTCAAAAAAGCCTCTTTGAAGATCTGGGCATATAGATCCATCATGTTTTCCAAATCAGAGAGTCCTTCCAGCACGCGCGTGGAATTCCCTGCCAACTCGAGCCGTATTTTTCCCTCAACGATCAATCGTCTTAAATGCATGGCTAGCTGGTCGATATTCCCTGGATCGTAAATCAGGCTGTTTACGTTGGGGGCTACCTGTTCGGCAATGCCGTAGACGGGTGTGGTCACGATAGGCAGGCCGTAGGCCATGGCCTCAAGAATTACAAGTGGATAACTCTCGATACGCGATGTACAGACAAAAATATCTGCGGCCTTGTAATACCTCTCCGTGTCAGGTGTCTCAGGAACAATCGAGATTCTCTTGCTAAGACTTTCCGGCAGACATTCAACAATTTTGAACAATCCTGAACGATAACCCGCGGTGGCCGGAGAAACACGGTCACCAACTATGAAGCATCGAATTCTATCGTGAGTCTCGACTGGCAGCCTCCCAAGGGCTAGTGGCAGATCGTGTTGGCCTTTGCGCTCGCACACCGTACCGAGTAACAGGATCGCTACCTCTCGATCCGCGATGTTCAATGACTTACGGGCACTTTGCCTGGACCACCTAGGCGAATCATTGTCCAGGCTCCGTAAATTCAGGGCGTTATGTATTACTGTGAAATTGTGTTTGGAATCCAGAGAGTGCCACAAATCACGAGTGGCTTCAGAGACGAAAACGACCCTGTACGGATATGCAAAACAATCATAAGCGCGATCTCGGATTTCTGGTATCAGGAAATCAAAGTAGCTCATCGGGTCTTCGCTTTCGTGAATATTCCAAATCGCTGGGATTCCCAGTTTCTGTGCTATTTCCACTGCATACCACGTCTGTAGAGTGTTCGCATAAATAATTTCCGCTCCGAGTTCTGAGAGATGGGTACCGAGCCTATCAATAGCATGGTCGTAAGTTGTTACGTCCGAGAGGTGAGATATGGATAGATCTATGACGCACACATCCACTTTGGACCGCTTATAGACTTCGCTGCGGGGACCGTCGACAGGAGAGATAACCGTGGGATCAATGACTTCCCGTTCCTTGAGTCCCAAGCACAGTTGTTGCTGGACCCCTGGGGCACCTTCCCAATTCAAGTTGTGTCCGCACATGATTGCCTTTATCGCCTTGCACCGCCCAAGGAAATAAGACCTGGGCCGAATCTGGAAAGTCGGGGGAGCTTTCTTGGTGAGGTGTGGACTATAAAATGGATCATTTCGTCTTCGATAGCGAGTACAATAAGACGCTCTTTCCTTGAGATCACTACCGGTAGCTCGGCTGGAGCCTTCGAAATGATACAATTCGGCTCTGTGACAATACACTATCCTGTAACCTCGGTCTAAGAGTTTCATACAGTAGTCAGCGTCCTGATATGAAGTTCCCAGGAAGTCTTCATCAAACCCGCCAATTTCAAGAAAAAGCTGTCTCGGCGTTAGCATGCATGCTGCCGTTACGGCAGAGCAATTGCGGGACACGGAGGCCAATGCCATGTACCCGTGATCAACTCGAGCGCAAGTCTTGAACGCGTGATCCGGTAACCCTTGGTCTCCAACTCCTTGTATTACTCCGGCGTGCTGTATGGTATCGTCTGCAAAAACGAGCTTCGCCCCGACTGCCCCCACGCCTGGCATCAATGCGTACCCCACCATTTGACTGAGCCATTTTGGTTCAATCACTTCTGTGTCGTTGTTAAGAAATAGCAGGAAATCCGATGTGACATTTTGTGCAGCGGTGTTGTTGATGTACGAAAAATTGAATGATCCGTCCGGAACTCTAACCGTCATGTGTTCATGATGAGTCTCGTCTAGATAACTTATGGCCTCAGGATCATCACTCTGATTATCAACAATCAAGATCGAGTAGTTCTTGTACGAAGTTTTTTGCAGTGATGAAATACATTTCCTGAGTAGATCAGTCCTGTTCCTGGTTGGAATGATGATAGTCACCGAGGGCCCGTCATCAGGAAACTCTAGTTCAAAAATACTAAACCGTTTTCTGGCCCAGCGCGGTTGCACGACTTTGGCCACCTGACCCCGACGCCCTAGAGCCTCAGATACTGCCATCCGCCCAGCTTCATGTGCATAAGACTTGGCACTGCCGTGACTTGCGGTGGAACCCGGAGCAGAAGCCCAGTGATAGAGAATTAATGGGATATGTCCTATTTGACGAGCTTTTTCGGTTGCGCGAAGCGCAAGATCATGATCCTGTGCTCCATCAAAAGCTTTTCTGCAGCCGCCTATTTCCGTGTAGAGACTTTTCCTGAGGGCTTTGAGGTGCCCCACGTAACAGTACGAAAGCAGTAGTTCCGGTGACCAATCGGGCTTAAACCATGGATCGAATCTTCTCCCGTCAACATCAATTTTGTCGTGGTCCGAATAGAGAAAGTCTGTCTCAGGGAATTGGGCAAAGTGGATTGCGACCTCTCCTATTGCATTTGGGGTGAGTTGATCGTCATGATCCAACAAAACCAGAATATCGGCCGAGGCCATTCTTGCTGCCGTGTTCGTAGCTTCAGATATTCCTCCGTTCAACGGTCGAAACGTGACCTTTATCCTAGCGTCCTGTTCTACTGCCCGCTCAAGAATAGTCTTCACATCACTACTTGAAGAGCCATCATCTGCCAAGCACAATTCCCAATTTCCGTAAACTTGGTTTCTAACACTAGCGATCATCTTTTCAAAGAATGTTATGGACGGGTTATATACCGGAACCAACACTGATATCTTCGGAAGCCTTTCTCCGAGAACTTCCACTCGGTCTCTAAGCTGTCTTTCCCTGCGATCGTTAAACCGGTTGACGTCAAACCATGCCCGGTATCTGTTCGCCTTCGAAGGCGGCTGAAAATGCCACGCGTGAAGCGAATGCAATGTTGGAATCTGTCGCTGACCACGATCGGACACAATTATTGACAGTTCATGAAGTATGTATCGCCCAGGGCTATCCCCCGGATCGACTCGAATCCGTCTTATAGTCTCAGGATCAGGCAGCTCTACAACAATTCTGTGACACCCGGTCGGCACTTTAACTCTCTGAGAATCGGCCTCGTTGTACGATTCGTGTGATCGCCCGCAAAAAAGTTGAAAGCAGGTCGGGACCGGAAAGTCCATCATCAATATCAGCCAATATTGAGCATGTTTTGTCAAACATAGATCTTGTATCTCCAATTGGGGATCACTCCCTGATGAAGTGATGATAAGTTCCTTGTCCGCCAAGGACATCGTTACCTGATTCGTGGGGATCAAGGTTTTAAAAAAATTTGACTTGCTGATTTCAAGAATCTTCTCGATGCTGAGGACGTTACCTTGATCCGCTTTAAGTTTTTTTCTAGCCCTCTCCCAAAGCACGCGAAATTCGCCTCTTACAGCGAGAGCGATTCCTTTCCGACAGTGACGTATTGATGTAGAGCCCCAGACTCTAGCCTTGCCCCACAAGTTGAAAAGAACCAACTTCACAACGCACTCCTCGGAAATTGATAGAGGTACATTTTTAGACTGAAGGGCCAAGCGTCCGCTTTGAACGGATCAAATCCAGAAACAATTTGCTGTGCAGCGACTTTGTGTCTCATCCTAATGAGACTAATTTACTAATCTTTTCTATACAAAATGATCAGATGTCTTGGTGGACGCCGACAATAGTCTCCTTATTTCCACCTGTCTCCCTGAACGATCTATCGCCTTGATTTCAAGGCTAACCTCTGTATATCCTTCTGGCAAAAGGACGAGAGTGGTGAGTGCAAAACCTGCTTGATGGCTGTTTGGAACCAACGGATACGCACGCCTCACATCGGGCCGCGGGGATCCGTAAAAACTCGGAGCGACAAACTTATCATCAACGTAAACCTTGATCCGATGAATTCCTGCCGGTGAAATTGCCCATCCTCTCACAACCAATTGACCATCTTTGATGGATGCTTCATCAATATTCATTTTTGGCCATTTTCTGTCTTGAGTGGAGTCGCCGCCTTCCTGTAACAGCGATTCTCTCAACATCCGTTTGGCAAAAATCATGTCCACAGAAACTTGTCGCGCCGGGTCCTCATGACACAAAGGGCAGACTTGAACGCTCTTGGATCCCAGCCGAACAACAGACGATTGATCCAGCATGACAGCAAATATTTCCAAGTCGTGCTCGCCTAGACCCAGGTCCTGACCCGATATTGAAATGCTCCATCCGGAAGTGCTGTAAGCTTCAAGAGATCTTTGTGCGGCAACGTCAGCCCTAATCATGTTCACAGGCGACCTCGCCAGGATTTGACCCGCTCGTACCAGCAACACTTCCATTGCCGGCAATTCTGCCGCCTCATCAATCGCCCATCCAACGACAATAAGCGTGCCGGTGACTGAAAGCCTTCTACCAAGAAGATCACCCCTCCAGGAATCCACGTATCCCTTCTGGTCTGCAGCACGGTCTATCTCTGAAAATGCGTCCAGATCATTTCCAGCGAACAGCAGCTTCGGTTCCTCAACCTTTTCAGCAGTAACAGAGGCCCTATCCTCACGGTATTCAGTCCGTAGATTTACGGGCTGCTCGACGGAGGAAACGGAGCGGTGCTGTGAGCCGCTAGGAGGTTGACTGGAAGATGCCGGAGAGGTGCGATTCTTTTTTGGTAAGTTTTTCTTGGGCATTGGTAGAGAGT
>Ga0247841_10003839_pt1 | contig 26991 bp, 27 predicted proteins | sample LaCruzMarch2015__2_FD_192410 | JGI IMG/M metagenome (GOLD analysis project Ga0247841, IMG submission 192410) | Freshwater microbial communities from meromictic Lake La Cruz, Castile-La Mancha, Spain - LaCruzMarch2015_18m | ecosystem: Environmental > Aquatic > Freshwater > Lake | place: Spain... | reverse complement strand
TGATCGGTTTGCCCTGTGACTTAAGCCAAATTGCACCCATCAGATCTGGATCGCTTGGAAAAAGAGACTGGGGCTCGACAGCCCAACGCGCGGGAGCAGCCAAAGCCACCTTGTGAGGAGTTCCAGGTGCCACTTTTTTCATAAAAAACCATGGGCTTACTCTCCATGGACGACTATGCACACCCGTGGGGTCGAAAGCTTGTCCTTGGAATACAGGATTGATTCCCTCTAGAGGCACTCGACCTGTAAGATCAGCCCAAGCAAATATCTGACTCAAAGGTTGGAAAGTCCGTGCCTTGATCAAGTACACATCTCCATCTGACGGCCAGGATCCGTCTGAACTCCTTTCTAAAACCCGTAAATCTATCTTTGGGTTTCCCGTTCCACTCGAAAAGGTATCCAGCCATAAAGCAGGAATCGCAGGTCCCTCCTGATAAACCACCAGTTTGGCTGGAAGCTGAAAAAGGGATGGTGCGGACGGGGGGGGCAACCTTTCGGGCTCAACCCCACCCGTTCCGAACCTTTGCCCCAGCCCAAATCCTAAGGCCAAGGCCAGCAGAAGCCCTACCCCAACTATCCCTGGGATGCGGGAATCTGGTTTATTTTCTACAGGCTTCACGCTTCTACCTTCTCCCAAAAACCCACTGCAGGAAAGTCGCAAGGTTGTCCTTTGGCTGTGCACTGGGCATAAAGGAGCCATGCCACAAACCGACCAAAAGATTGCCCTTTGGATGGATCAGCTCCGTCGGATGCGAGAGATGCAGTACGCCTACCACAAAAAGTTCTTCCATGGTCTCTACCTTTTTCTCGTTCTCGTGATTGGCTGCCTTCTTTGGGATAGCCCCGTCTCTTTGGCTCTCGTCCCACTCCTTGTCATCACCGCAGGAACCCAGTCCTGTTTCTATCTCCACTTTGTCGACTTTGCCCGCATCCACGCTCGTTTTGTCGAAGGTCGCCTGAATAAAGTTCTGGGCAAATCAACCTTGGTTGGATCCGAAATCGAAGACCTCTACTTCTATCCCGTCGACGCCCCAAAGATTGGTGGCTTTGTTCCTTCTACACCTCTTCGCTTTTTCAGCTTTTTCACCTTCCATTGGGTCACGCTATGGCTCGGACTTGCAGCTTTTGCCCTCTGGCGCCTTCTCCCCATGATGGGCACCTGTGGCCGCCACTACCTGTGGATGCTCGGCCTCTGGGCCTCTCTAAATTTTATCTACCTCGCCTGGTTTTTTCATCGCAAACAGGCCTCCATCTCTGTGGAGCAATATCTGGTAAAAGCCGGTTAAATCCTTTGGCTTACACATTCGACCTTCGGGTCATTTTTCCCTAGCCTGATTTAGTGAACCAACTACGGCGCGTTCTGGCCTTTGGCCTCCCCTTTTTACGTCCATATCGAACCCGCTTCCTAGCAGCAGTTGGGTTGGCCCTCTTTTTCGGAGTCAGCAATGGTGCTTTCGTTCTTGCGACGAAGACTTTGTTTGAAAGATTAAGCCCCTCTCCTGTCGTGGTAGGGCAAGTCGATCCCCAGTCTCTGGCTACACGTTTTTCTCACGAATTTGCCGAAATCATGGAAAAAGTTCTCCCCCGGTCGGGACAACCGATCACTCCACTGCAAATCGCTGGTGCCGTTCTGTTTTTGCCACTGCTGATGCTGCTACGCTCTGGCACCAGCTATCTCAGTGCCTACTGTATGTCCTGGGTCAGCACACGAGTCGTTCGGGACATGCAGCTTCGAGTCCTCGAAAAGCTCCACTCCCTCTCATTGGACTACTTCAATAAGTCTACCCTTGGCGATCTTACGACCCACATCTCTGGCGATACCCGTCGTATTTTCGATGCCATGAATAACGGCTTCAGCGATCTCATCAAGGAACCTATCACACTTCTCAGTATTTTGGCTGGCATGGTTATGATCGATGCCAAGTTAACTTTAGCCGCAATCGTCATTCTCCCCTTAGTTACTCTTCCCATCCTCATCGTCGGAAATCGATTAAAGCAAATTGCCCGCAAATCCATCTCCGTCGGCATCAGCCAAGGCAGTGGCTTGATCGAAGCTCTTTCCGGCATCCGCCTGATCAAAGCCTACGGACTAGAAAAGTTTCAGCTCGACCGTTACCGAGACGAAAGTCTGAAGTTGGTCAATCTCGAGGTCAAAAAAACCCAAGCAGGGAAACTGGTCAACCCAGTGATCGAAGTCATCAGCACGCTTGGACTGGGAGTATTTATTATTGTGGTTTTCGCGACGAATCAGTCGGTCTCAGATTTCGTAGGTTTTCTTACAGGCCTAATCATGCTTCCCAGCCCTGTGAAACGTCTTGCCCAGATGCACGTGGATCTTGTGTCCGCTACCATCAGTTGTGATCGGCTAGAAAGTTTCCTTTCATTGAATCCGAGCGTTGAAGAGCCAACTGCACCCACTCCACTACTTCCTCTTTCGAAAGGTCTACACCTCGAAAAGGTTTATCTCGATTACGGACATGCCCACGTTTTGCAGGAAATTTCTCTCAAAATTCCGAAGGGTTTTAAGCTCGGCATTGCTGGAGCTAGTGGCTCTGGCAAAAGCAGTCTCATCAATCTGCTCCCCCGTTTTTACCAGCCTACCTCAGGTTATATTCGTTGGGACGGTCGAGATCTTCGCACAATTCACTCTCGTGATCTTCGCTCCCAAATCGCTTTGGTCAGCCAGGATGTAGTCCTTTTTGACGCATCGGTTGCGGAGAACATCGGCCTGGGTCGATTAGGGGCCACCCGCCCTGAAATAGAGCAGGCGGCTAGGAAAGCTTTCGCCTACGACTTTATCAAAGCTCTTCCCAATGGCTACGAAACGCGAGTGGGGGAGAGAGGCGTTATGCTTTCGGGCGGCCAGAAGGCTCGGATCAGCCTAGCCCGTGCGTTTTTACGGAACGCCCCCATCCTCATCCTCGACGAAGCCACCGCCGCCCTGGATGCCGACTCGGAAACGGAAGTTCAAAAAACCATCGACCAGCTTGAAGAGGGTCGCACTGTTGTCTGCATCGCCCACCGCCTTTCCACCCTCGCCAATATGGACGAAATCGTTGTCCTAGATGCTGGTCGAATTGCGGAGCGTGGAACCTTCTCTGCCCTGATCGCCAAAAAAGGTCTTTTCGCTGGGATGGCCGCCCAACAAGGCATCAGTTCCAACTAACCTCAGATGGATATCTCGATCGTCACGCCGGTCTTTAATTCAATCCGTTGGATCGAGCTCTGTCTCCAGTCGGTTCGTCACGCCCTAAAAGGACGAAACTACGAACATATTGTGGTGGATGGGGGTAGTACGGATGGAACTCTCGACTATCTAAACCAACAAAAAGATATCCGCCTCATTCTAGGGCCAGACAAGGGAATGTACGATGCCCTAAACAAAGGCATGGCTGCCGCACGTGGTCGTATCCTCGGGCACTTAAACGCCGACGAGCAGTACGACCGGGCGGGACTAGCCCACGCCCTTGAAAAACTTGATCAAACTGGGGCCGACGCCGTCTTCGGACCCACCATCATGCTCGATGAACACCTAAACCTCCTCTACCTCTTCAATCAGATTACCATCCCCCGCCCGATCGACGCCGACTACCAGATGCCCGTCCAAACCTGCTCCCTTCTCTACCACCGCCATATATGGGAACGGGAACCTTTTCCTTCGGAATTCCGCATGGTAGGTGATCATGTTTGGATTCGCCGCCAGTTTCACAAGGGATGGAAACTTGGGTCAGTTCGGCGCCCAATCGGCATCTTTGTTTGGCACTCGGATCAGCTGGCCCCACGCCACATCGGCGGAAAACGAGAAAACCCCACTCCCGACGTGAACCGAAATTCCTTTTCCGTTAAGTTTGCTAAACTGCTCTATCGCTTCCGAAATTTAATCAACGGATCCACCATCTCTCCCCGCATTTTGTATTATGAAACGATGACATTCTCCGGGTTTGCTGAACTTCGCCGGCAACCATGGCCCCGACTCAAAATGCCCAAGGATGTGAAACGGCGTCTAGCGCCATCCCGTCACTGACGTTTTGGCTTCCCAGGAAGCTCAATCCCGCCCTTTTGTTGCAAGAGGGCTTCGGCCACCATCCAGTGCCCCTCTTCATTCCAGTGCGCATCGTTCTTCCAATAGTACTTTCGAATCACCTGCTCGGCTGACTCTTGATTCACAAAAACCGGAAACAGGCTGATGAATTGGGCATTATTCTCTTGAGCCCAGCGTGACCACTCCGTCTCGCACCGAGAGGGTCGAGTCCCCGCTTTTACCTGCTGCGGCCAAGGATAGACCACTAGCGTTAAGGGCACTCCCAACTTCTTGAGCTCTTGGGCCAATAAAGTCATCTCCGATTTAGTTCGAGCCAGACCTTTCTCGACCAACTCCTCATACGGTCCTCGGTAGTCCGGCCAGTTGTAGGCCCAGTCGGGAATCGCATCGTACTCCACCACCCCTGTTGAACTGGCGTGTCTCCGCCAAGTAAGCCGGCTATTTCTAATAATCGCGCCGAGAATAACAAAATTCTTCTCTACACGAATTTCCAACCAGTCGCAGATTGCGTCTGCCCTTTGCAGTTTCTTTGCTTTCTCACGGAAAGGTCCATACGCAACCTGCTGGACCTTTCCATCCGCCCCCTCCTCATAGTAGAACTCATCCTTTAGGTCGGAAATATCTAGGCATAATACTACTCGATCAACCTTTAGTCCCTGTGTCCTCAGCAAATACCGCAGTTTCACCCGCTCCGTAGTAGGGCAGTAGGAGGCCACGCCGGCGTTCAGGACCTCAATCCCTTTCGGTTTCAGCCCGCTGGCAACCCTGCCAACAAACGTTTTCTCCCAAAGAATCGGCCCGGCCTCGGTAAAAGAGTCTCCAATAAACAGAATTCTAGGAATTTCTCCGACAAGTGGAACATTTCGAATTTCTGCATCTCGCAATCCAAGCGAGTTACTGAAGTACGGTGCAGAGTAGGGCCCAAAAATATCCACCCCCTGTGAGCTAGGCTTAATTCCGTGGTGAAAGAGGGGATCGGAAATTCTCAACCCAGGTTTGTCCACGGGTGGTTTTTTTCGAATCTTCACATAAATTTGCCGAACCCCGAAATCCAGTCCCAGCGCCACCACTACCCCCAGAAAAATCGCTAATCCCTTATGCGCTCGATTGGGTGGGCTCACGATTCGGAAAGCTTGAATATTGACCGAAAAGTATCAGAAGAGTGTGTAGATGAATGGCGCCGCCCCCGTGCCACCAGCCAGAAGAAGCGCTCCCATCAGTAGAAACGCCAAGAGTATAGGTAGAAGCCACCACTTTTTGTTCTCCTTGAGAAAAACCCAGAATTCGCTGAAAAATTCGCCTCCGGCCTCGGCGGCCTGCTTTTCGAAATCGGACGGTCTTTTCTGGTTCATTAACTTTGCCGAAGATAGCGGGTGGCATCCGTTTTGCCAATTGAGGTCTTCCAGACCGAATTTCCACCGGGTTTTTTCAATTGCAGAGGATCATGCCCACTGATCCTTAAAATTAAACCTATCGGAGTCACCACCCCGTAAAAAATCAGGCCAAGAAGCAGATGAGAAACCACCCACCCGATCGGAAACGTCACCAAAATCAATCCAACAAAAATAGGCCGTATCAAAGCTGGTAAGACAAGCCCCCCGACCGAGAGCAGCCCTGCGAGAACCCATCCGATCTCTACCCCACTCCAGTGACCAGTCTTCTGACCTATCGACCACCCCACCAAACCGCAAAAGGCTGGGAACCAGATCCCGGCGAATTGCCTGAGCTGCTTTGTTGAGGGATTCCACTGAATAGCGATCATAAGTTAGTCCAACTCGAATCCTTTGAGATACTCCGCACGAGCTGCTCCGCTGGCAGCAGCATTCTCCTCCTTCAGGAGTAGAAAGTTGCCGATCACCAGTGCATCCATGTCCGTGTTCAGAAAGCATCGATAAGCCTCCTCGCCCGTGCAGACAATCGGCTCACCCCGCACATTGAAGCTTGTGTTGATGATCACTGGGGAACCCGTTTTTCTCTCAAAGGCCTCCAAAAGTTTTCTATATAGGCTCCCTTCTCCCACCGTCTGTAAACGTGCGGAGTAATCCACATGGGTTATGGCCGGCAGACTGGATCTCCTTTCCTTCACCCGATCCAATCCTATCTTTCCGTTGCTGGATGATTTTTCCCTATGCTTTTCTAAAACCGGGGCGACCAGCAACATGTAAGGATTGCGATGTTTTGGGTCGATTTGGAACCAGTCAGCCGCCTTCTCTTCCATCACGGAGGGCGCAAAGGGACGAAACGACTCCCGAAACTTGATCTTCACATTCATCTGCATCTGCATTTTTTCACTGCGGGCGTCGCCCAGGATGCTCCTGGCGCCCAAAGCCCGCGGCCCAAACTCCATTCTTCCATTCACCCATCCCACCACTTTCTCCGAAGCAATCAGGCCAGCCACCTCCTCGCACAATTTCCCTTCATCAGAAATATGCCGAAATCTTGCGCCCTCTTTCTCCAGAAAAGCTCGCGTCGCCGCATCCTTAGGCTCGGGTCCAAGGTACGACCCCTGCATAGAATCCTCCTTCATCACTGTGCGAGGCTTTTCGAGTAATTGGTACCAGGTAAAGAGAGCGGCTCCCAGAGCCCCACCCGCGTCCCCCGATGCAGGCTGAACCCAGACATCCTCAAAGGGCCCCTCGCGAAGAAGCTTCCCATTCCCGACGCAGTTGAGTGCCACGCCTCCGGCCAGACAAAGATGTTTCATTTCCGTCAGCTGATGCGCACGTCGAGCCATCTTCAGCATCACCTCTTCCGTCACCACTTGAATTGAGGCGGCCAGATCCATCTCCCTCTTTCCAATGGGAGACTCCTTCTTTCGAGGCGGACCACCAAATAGACCATCAAACTTTTTGGAGGTCATCGTGAGCCCCCCCGTGTAGTTGAAATAGGACTGATCCATCCAAATCGACCCGTCATCGAAGATCCTCACTAGGTGCTTTCGGATCAGGTCCGCATAGACCGGCTCCCCATAGGGAGCTAACCCCATCAGCTTATACTCTCCCGAATTCACTCGAAATCCACAGAAGTAGGTGAAAGCCGAATAAAGAAGCCCCAAGGAGTGCGGGAAATGAAGCTCCTTCAGTAGTTGGATTTTGTTTCCTTTGCCGACCCCAATGCTGGCTGTGGCCCACTCCCCCACTCCATCCATCGTCAGAATGGCCGCTTCCTGAAAGGGGGAGGGGAAAAATGCACTGGCGGCATGGGACTCGTGGTGACTAGGAAAAACGAACCGCTTCGTATATCCGGGAAGCTGCTCTCTCATTCTTTTTGGGAGAAAAAGCTTATCCTTAAGCCAAACCGGCAGGGCTCGAAGAAACGAGGGAAATCCAGCAGGCGCTAAAGCAAGATAAGTCTCCAAAAGCCGATCAAATTTCAAAAGAGGCTTTTCGTAAAAGGCGACGTAATCCAGATCCTTCGCTTTGATTCCGGCCTCCTTCAAGCAATAATCCACCGCGCGGATCGGAAATGATTCGTCATGCTTCTTCCGGGTAAACCTCTCCTCCTGCGCCGCCGCAAAAATCTTTCCATCCACCACAAAGGCAGCAGCAGAATCATGATAGAAAGCGGAAATTCCGAGAATTTTCATGAACTGTTCTAAATCTTAAAAGGTCTAGCTCTTGCCAACAACCATCTTCTCAAGTCCCTTGGAGTTTTTTCCTGCTTCCATAACATTTTTTATCCACCCCTCACGCAAAGCTACTCAGAAGAGTTTGAGGCCGTCACGGAGAAGGCTGACCTTGCTGCCCTTTATGTCACTCCAGTTGACTGGGAGCTCTCGGATCGAACAACCCACGGCTACTAGTTTCCCAAGTAACTCGATATCCCAAGTAAACCCATGACCGTGAAGTCGGGAGGAAATCTTTTTAAAGATATGGGAAGGAATAAACTTTAAGCCGTTCTGGCTATCGTAGATGTGAGAGTCCAAACATATTCCGACCCAGGTGGCAAAGACTCGCCCCGCATAGTGTCGGATCAGTTCTCGCTTCACGGAGAAGCCCAGCATTTTTATACTTGGGGCAAATACCGCGTGCCCTCGAGTCCCCCAAGGGTCAAGGGCAATGAGCAGATAGCTTGCCTCATCCGCCATCTCTAGCCCGCGGTTCGCGCCCCAAAGATGCGCTAGAAGTGTAACGCCCGAAGCCACCCAGATAAGCGCCACTGTTATGGTTTACAGAACTTTTTGATTGCCAGTTGATTTCACTCGCTGTTTTCTACAATTTGCGATTCTAAACACAAGCAAACCATTCTTTAAAAGCCCTGATTTTAGTTCAGTATCCAGAAATGTCGTTGTTTTGTTAATTTAAGAAGGGCTGCACGCAATGAAGATTTTTTTTCTGTCAACCCGTCCTGATGTCGGGCTTCAGGTGCCACCCCACCGTCTCTTTCATGACACACAGGGATACGAGACGGTTTATTCAACCGCAGAGAAGGGGGACGGGTGGAAATCCATCCATAAATCTCTGCTGACATTGAACACGGGGGCTTACGACTTGGCGATAGTTCAGATTCGGGAAGAAGCGGTCTTTCGCGAGGACACAGGTTGGGCCCGGGGAATAGGGCGTGCCCTCCTGACCGCTCTCTTGCGCCCAGAAAAGATCGGGCCCTTACTTCTTTTTGCGCACTTGGTAAGGAGCCAGATCCCGATCGCGCTTTTTAACCATACGGACGATGGGCGGATCCTTCCGGGCTCCGAATGGTTTTACCGACGTTGCCACGCCTGTTTTGTCCGTGAACTTCATCCCCTCCCGGAAATCGCCTTGCGGGACATCTACACCTCCTCGGGGGGAAATCCCCGATCCAATCGGAGGACTCGCAAACTCCTTTCTTTTTTCGATCCACCCTGCCCCCAAGGCCGGAATCTCAGCAAGCTCCATCCCATCAGTCTCGGTATTTCCTCTCAAGCGCTGGCCATGATTCCACCTGCCGGGGGGAAAAAATGGGACCTTTTTTTTGCTGGGGATCTTGAGGAAAAAGGATTTCGGGGCAGGTTGCTGGAAGAGTGCCGAGCCTACGCCACAGCTCGTCGACTAAAGTTCCTTCTGGCCGACCGGATGGACTATCCTAATTATTTGCGCGCCCTTTCTGAATCCCGACTCGCCCTGTCCCCGCCGGGTATGGGCTGGGACTGTTGGCGCCATTACGAGTCCATGGCTGCCAGTTCCGTCCCGCTTATGCCCTACCCCACAGTTCTGCCATACCGGCCGGCAATCGACGGGGAGCACTCTTTTTATTTTGCACCCGAACCGGGCGGGCTGACTCGCGCTTTGGACCACGCCTTTTCCATGCAAGCCCAGCTGCCGAACATGGCCGCCGCCGGCCGGGAACTTGTTCTCCAGCACCACACGTTCCCGAAGCTAAGGGAATACGTGATCAGCAAAACGTTGGATGCCTTTTCTCGACCAAGATAAACCGTCGATCACCGCCCATCTTCTTCCGTCATCGGCTCCCGGACCTCAGGTCCCCAACCAACTCTTCAAACTGCCTCATCAACTTTGCTTGGTCCCACTGCTCTTCTGCAAATCTCCAGCATTTCTCCCGCATCTCGCGAAGCCCGCGGACATCTGCTAAAGCCTTTTGCAAACATTCATTTAAAGATTTTGCCGTCACCTCGCCCGCCAGGAATCCGTTCTCTCCGGATTGTATCATTTCCGGTATTCCGCCCACCGGAAATGCAAGCACCGGCGTTCCGCAGGCGAGAGACTCCTGAATCTGACAGGGCGCATTTTCCATCCGTGCGGGATGCACATAAAGGTCCGCAGCACGGTAGGCATCCGCCATGGCCTCATCGGTATCAATGGATCCAAGGTTCACTACCCCTTCCCACTCCTGTCCGTTCCGACCGAACAAGGCCAGAATGCCGTCTTTTCTTCCTTGGCCCCACGCCTCCAATAAAAGATCAAAGCCCTTGCGCTCATCCTTGAGTGAGTCCGCGCCGGCTAAAATCACCACTCCCTCCTCCGGCAACCCAAACCTTCTGCGGGCTGCTCCTTGATCTCCCGGTGAGTACACTTGAAAGTCAATTGGATTTGGCAAATGCCAGCATTTTTGCCCCGCTAATGCTGAGGCCAAATCTGCCAGCCATTTCGAAGGCGCTGTCAACGTCACCTTGTATTTTCCAGATTCCCTACACACCTTTTGAGCTCTTGAATCCTTGGACTCTCCCCCCTTCGCCTCCTGCCCCTTTCCACTTTTGAAACCTGAATCTACTTTCCAGTAAGATTGGCCATTGTTACCCAAAGCCCACATATCATGGAGGGTCCATAGTACCGGGCCATACTTACGGGCGATGGAGACCATCTCTTCAGACCACCCCCACTTGGCCCCCCCGGCAATATTATGAAACCATATTTTTTCCGGCCTCGCGTCTTGTAAAAAAGAATTCAGTCTTCTGTAAACCCGTTTTTCACGTCCAGCTGGGCCAAGTAACAACTCGGCCAGTCGGGGCCAGCCTCTTGGCGGCTTTCCGGTCAGTCGATCTCCCTCCCGCGGGACTACATCCCCTGCCACCTGCAACATGGGCCATCCTTTTTCCCTGAGAAGTCGGAACCAGCGACCCGCCGCCCGTGCTGCGCCGCCATGGTGAAGATGATCCTGAAAAATCGCGAGCCGGGTCATTTTTTTATTTGAACCGAAAGAATTGTCACTACCTTTATATTCACATTCTAATGATTTCTGGAAAGCCACATCAAATTGCCATCAAATCCTTTTTTGCCTTGTTCGGAATTTACCCGGCGAAAAGCAGGAAGTACGAGCAACTTATCGCCGACCGGACGAAAGTTGAACAGCTAACGATTTGGCTGAATCTGTTGAAGAGAATTCCTGAAGACAAGGTTACGTATTTTGCCAGAAATATTGAGTTTTCCCATTCCCAGTTTTTTCAGGATCTTTTCGTCTCCTCGGAGCTTGCAGGTAAACGGGATGGTTTTTTGTGGAAGTCGGCGCTTGCGACGGGCAAAGACTGAGTAACTCACTTATTTTTCGAAAGGAATCTAGGTTGGCAAGGAATCCTTGCGGAACCCGGGAAATCGTAGCACCCGGAATTAATGTTGAATCGTAAGGCCCTTATTGACAAGCGGGCTGTCTGGCAGTCGTCAGGACTCAAATTGCTTTTTAACGAAACTCAGGCCAAAGAAATAACCAATTTGGCTCAGTATAGCGACATCGACTTTTACGCCAAGCTCCGTAAGGACGGTAACATGTACGAAGTCGAAACTATCACCCTCGGGGATCTTCTGGAGAGTCATGCTGCGCCGCCTATCATCGACTAACTTTCCATCGATACTGAAGGATCTGAATTTGAGATCCTCTCCAACTTTGACTTCAAGAAGAGGTTAATACGGAGCATTACTTGTGAGCATAATTACACTCCAAATCGCGAAAAGATTTTTAATCTGCTTACTTTGAAGGGATATCAGCGGAAGTTTGTCGAATTCTCGGATTGTGACGACTGGTATTTTATCGAATCTCAATAAGGGCTTATGTCACATAAGAAGGCGGCCGCAGGGCTTTAGAATCCCTATTTAAGGGCAAATGAAAGCTCAAGGGATACACTTAAAGTTTTTGCTTGCTATTCCATGTTAAATTTTCTTTTTTTACTTTTTAGCGGAAGAAGTATTGGAATGGATGCTGATAGTACTTGTTCAGGGAATCATGTCCCTTGCCAAAATAATCTTTAGGAAAAAATGCCAAGGAATTAGGGTTTAGCAGAGCGGCCGTAAGGCTGAATTGCGAGTTCGCTACGATAAGAATATCAGCTCTTCGAAGCAAAGCATGCACGAGAAAATAGTCGGTGGAATGGAATACTTCGACTTTTGCGCCGATTTTTGTAGCAAGTTCGACATCATCAATTGGACCGTCAGAAGCAAATATAGTTTTATCCGGACGAAAAGCAGACAGTTTCTTAATCAGCTCAACATTATCCACTGCCCGAATGACCTTTGAGGCCACATTGAGATAATCACTTTGCCGCACATGAACCACTAGCAACTTTTCGTTTTTGAACGTGCTCTGAATGAAATCTCGATGATCTTTCTGGACAGGAAACGTATCAGCACTGATGGTTTCTATAACCTCAGAGTAGAGCTTTGCCCTTTCTGACTCACCTTCATGTAAGATTTTGAATCCTTGGGGCCACTCGCCCTTGTTCTGGCGGATGCCATGATCAGAATCTGCGCGGATTCCGTAGTACCCTAGATTCCAGACATGCTGGTTTAAACCCTCTCCAGGGCCGGCAAGACGGTATCCCGAAGAACTAAAAAGACTGGATCCGTCTGCCACTACCTTGGTCCCATGCTTTTTTTTCAGAAATTCATACAAGGCATACCCAAGGATCTGCCCACCTAAGCCACCCATAATCGGCACAACATACCCTTGATCTTTTTTAGGCTTAAGGAACTTGAATAGTTTCATTTCTGGGGAGTTTTACCAACAAAAGTCATCTGGGCGAGCTTTCGATTGCAAGGCGAACCTCCTCCGAGCCGTCGCCTGATCCCCAGGAGAATAGACTTGAAAATCAATCAGGTTAGGTAAGTGCCAGCATTTTTGCCCCGTTATATCTGTGGTTAAATCCGCTAACTATTTATATGGAGCCGTCAGGGCGACTGGATATACACCAGCTCCCATACAGAGTTTTCGAGCTCTCGAAACTGTAATTTCGCTCCACACGCTTGTTTCATCAAAGTAACATTCTTTGCCATCCCCAAGAGCTCACATATCGTGCAAAGTCCAAACAACTGGAGCATGCTGACGACTCAGAGCAATCCTCTCGTCAAATCATCCCCACTTACGCCCACCGGCCATATTATGAAACCAGACTAATTCTGACTTTTCTTTGGATAAAATAGATTTGAGTTTCTGATTAACTTCTAATTTTCTAAGCAAGGCTCGATCCATAAAGCATTCTATAAACCGCTCCCAACCCCTCGCTGGCTTTCCCGTGAGAAGAGCCCCCTTAAAGGTCTTTCCATCGCCAGTGATTTGCCGAATTGGCACCTCTCGCCTTCCAAGCAGATTAACCCAGCGATTAGCAGCTTTGGCAACTCCGCCTGCGTTTAGATGGTCTTGAGCAACTAGTATCGTTTCCATGAAAAATTGCCTTAACTCGAACTAAACCAGCTCTACCGACATCTGCATTAAAATCAGCTTATTATCGAGACCAGCAAATCTTGTAGTCGTTCCTACTTGTAACGTTGCAGGAATCAACCAAGTCGTTTGGCAGGGCGGCAACTTTGTCTTTTCCACGAGGCCTACCTTTGACAAAAGAAATTTCTAGCAAATCAGGCAATCCATCCTTAGCCACTTCGCCTCCATTATTCCCATGAAGGTGGACAATAAAATGAGTTTTCTGGATATTCCTCACGATTTCTTCAAAGGTTTTACGGAATACTCCAGTTTCATGAAATTCCACTGTCAAATATGCGACCCTTGATGCAAAGCTAATCAGATCAGGCAAAACTCGGTACTCGGCTCCCTCAATATCCATTTTTACTAAAAGTTTTTTACATCCTGACAACCGTGAGAAGGCCTTGCCCATATCACAATCTCCCTTGCCTAGAATCTTGTCATGAGCCCTCTCGCGAAAATGACAAGCGGGCGCGGAAAAAGTATGTTTAAAGTCTTCCAGAATTCTTGAGGTTTCTTGAAATTTTGAATAGCCTCCTCGCAGAGTTAATAACCGCACCAAGGTAGCCCTTTTTTCCCTATAGAACATCCGCTCGGAAACACTGTGGTCGTATGCATGCAGGGCGATCTTTGGAAGGTGCTGGCGGACCTGTCGTTCAAAGGACCAGTCTCGATCTACTCCGAAACTCAGTAGTCCATCGATTCTTTCAAGGCAATCGGATGGCAAAACATAGCCACCATCATGGTCGCATCCGAATCTTTTCAGTCGCACACCAGAGAAAGGGCGGAGCCAGGAAAGATCTTTCCCAAGTCGACAAAGGATTCGTTTCATTTCACGGATATTAAAACACTCTTTGCTTAATCAAAAGCCTCGAAATTCGAATCGTGATGTTTTTCCTTAAGTATTCCAACTTTTCGCCCTTGGCGAACGCCAGATGCAGATAAAATTTTTCGAGTATAGGAAGTAGGGAGATGCCCTGCAAAAATTTGATCAATCCGTTCTGTATAAGATGAAGAATTGGATAACACATCAAGTACCCTCCATATCAATCGGCTTAGCAAAAGGCTCCATTTCAGTTATTCCTTTTCCGAATGCCATTTTAGGATAAGCATTTATCTCAGTTGGAATAGTAACTTCGAGTAGAAAAGGCTTATCTTTCTCATTCCAAAGGCAGGCTAGAGCTGACTCTACATCTTCCTCATGCTCCAGAATCTCCGAAGAAATTCCATAGGCGGAAGCGATCGCCTTAAAAGATGGAGTAGAATAGCCCCAGACAGTGGATTGAACTCTTCCATGGAAATATGAATCCTGAAATTGACGAACCATACCGTGGCAATGATTGTTAATAATCACAATTTTAATTGGCATTTTTTGACGCACAATGGTCTGAAGCTCTTGGATATTGACTTGGAATCCACCATCCCCCGCAATCACCACCACCGCTTGGCCGGCCGCTAGGCAGGCTCCGATGGCCGCAGGCAAAGCAAACCCCATCGCACCCATTCCACCCGAGGTGAGAAAACGCTGGGAGGAGGTTAATCGAACCGATTGGGCAGCCCACATCTGATGTTGGCCGACATCGACTATAAATGCAGCGGCACTGCAGGATTTCTCAGACAATCTATGCATAAAAGAATTAGGATTGATCCCTGGCATGCCTGCCTGCTCGTTTGCATCGGGCCACTTATCCTTAAGCTCAGAAATTCTTGCTTTCCAAACTGGATGTCCTGACCCAGGAGGGAGTTTTTTTCCAGCAGCCTCAATAAAAGGAACCAGTTCAGATACCAGGCTTTCGCAACCCTCTACCCTGTTATTGATTTCGCCCGGCTCGCAATCTACATGGAAGATTTGCTTCTCGCCTTTGAAGTTTTGCGTGTCGGCTCCGGTCTGACGAACATCAAGGCGGCTTCCCAATACCAAAAGAAGATCAGCTTCGCTGATGGCAAGATTGGCCCAACGGTTGCCATAACTTCCAATTAAACCCACACGGAGTGGGTGGTTGTACGGCAATATGTCTACTGCCATGAGAGAGTTCACGACAGGAATTGCCAGTCTCTTGGCCAATTCGCGAAAGGGAGTGCGAGCGAGGCCTGAGTTCACCCCTCCCCCTGCAAGAAGAAGAGGTTGTTTGGCTTTCGCAAGCGCCAAGCCGAGCCGTGCAAGAAAATTGCATGGATCGGTATAGTTACGTGTTGATTCGGGCCTTGGAATCGACAATCCAGCAACCTTAATGGCCGCTCTTTGCACATCCATGGGAATATCAAGCAGGACGGGACCCGGACGGCCTGATATCGCCAAGGAAAAGGCTTCATCAAGAAGCCGAGGTAGCTGATCCGGGTCAGCAACGAGTGTGGAAGATTTAGTGATGGGCCGGGCCATAGAAACTATATCTGTTTCCTGAAAGCCTAACTGGCGAACACCTCTGTCACCCTTCATTTCATGACGATTGACCTGTCCCGTGATAAACACAGCTGGCACCGAATCGAAATAACAGCTGCCGATGGCGGTCAAAAGATTAGTCGCGCCCGGACCACTGGTGGCCAAAGCAATTCCCGGGACACCTGTAATACGCGCGAAACCCTCGGCGGCAAATCCCGCGGCCTGCTCGTGGTGCATGCTAATAATCTTGATGCGTTTCTGCCGATGTAAGGAGTCAATTAAAACGGCAATCATTCCCCCAACTAATTCAAACACATGGGTCACACCACGCTTTTCCAAATCACGTGCGATGTAGTCTGCGACTGTCATCTTGGCTAATCTAACCATCGAACTGTTTTGTTGATGGCGTCCGGTAGTGCAACGTTCTCCCGTAAGTTCAAATCGCGCCTAGCTCTTTGACAATTCGGCACACATCGCGATGATTTTGTTGCTCCAATTTGTGGTTGTGAGATTTTGACCGTCAAGTTGGCGCCTACTATTCTGGCCACGAGAGATGCGAGTTCTAGGATCGAGACTTCTTTCTCAGAGCCCACGTTGTAGGCTCCGAGAGTGCCCCCCCGAAAGAGAATTGTCCAAAGCCAGATGGCAAGGTCTGCAGCGTAGAGATATGAGCGGAAGGGTGAACCATCTTTGATATGAATCGATTCACCTCTTAACGCGTCTCGTATGAAGTTGCCAATGGCAAAATGAGCATCGAGTGGCAAATGGGGACCCACAAAAGCAAAACATCGGGCAATGGTTGCCTCGAGACCGTGCTCCTGATGCGCAATCGCACAAAGAAGTTCCCCTACTCGCTTCCCTTCCCCATAGACCGAGTTGGGGTCCATCGGATCCGGTGAACCAAGGTACGTCTCGGGAATATGGGTCATTTCAGAAGGTTGCTTCCCGTAAACTGCACCAGAACTCACAAAGAGAAAACGCTTGGCACCTGCAGTCGCCGCAAACTCAAGTGTGCGCTTTGTTCCGCGGATGATCGTATCCAGCATTTCGGATGGCAGAAAAGGAGCCGAGAAAGTTGTGCCGGCATGAATAACGTGTGTGAAAGATCCTCGGGGAAAGTCAAAATCACGGACGTCACCGCGATGTAAAGCGATCGAGCTTTCTTGGGCCATATGGGGGACTTTTGCATGGAAGGCATCCGGATCCCGAGACAACCCCACCAAACTGGCCCCAAGGTTCAAATTTTTATTTGCAAAAGCAAAGCTTTCCAAAAGCCAAATCCCAAAGAACCCAGTAGCGCCTGTGACAAAAATCTTACCACCACGGAATTGCTCCCAAAGAGGCCGGGTATGAGCAAGAACATGCTCCAGATCCTCCTTGGGAAGTGGATGAGCCATAATGTTTACCGCTGCAGCGCAAAATCCCTAATCTCGCTAATCTCGTGTTCTAGCATCTGCTTGCTTAGGCCTGGGTAGGTGCCAAGAAATAGTGCCTGATTCATGATCTCGTCCGCTCCCCTCGTTTCTCCTACCTGTCGGAAAGAATTGGGCTGTTCTTTCTTTAACTGAACAAATACAGGTTGCCGCGTTAGATTCCCTCCAAACAGCATCCGATTGCCTATTTTTTTCTGATCCAAATGCCTTGCTAAGTCCCGAACCTTAAATCGGGCATTCGGCCGCACTCGGATCATGAAGCCAAACCAAGAGCAGTCGGATATGCTTCCTTTACCATCCCAAGAAAATCCCCCACCTGCCGTCCACCTTGTCGCATGAGTCGGCAGGGAAAAGTCAAATATATCCCCGAGCTCATCAAGTCCTCGCCTTAAGATCTCCCAATTGTTTTTTCGTGCCTGAATAAAATCGGGTAATTTTTTTAACTGAACACGCCCAATAGCAGCCTGAATATCGAGTGGTTTAAGATTATAACCGAGATGACTATAAATGTATTTGTGATCATATCCCTCGGGCAGTTCTCCCAACTTCCAGTCAAATCGTTTCCCGCAGGTGTTGTCTTGGCCAGAAGCACACCAACAGTCCCGTCCCCAATCTCGGAAGCTCTCGACCAGCTTTTTCAATGGCGGATGCGAAACGATGTTAACCGCCCCACCCTCCCCCATCGTCATGTGGTGGGGCGGGTAGAAAGACTGAGTGGATAGATCCCCCCAACTCCCAGTATAACGAGTAATGTGGATCCCATCTGACGGAATTCCGGGCGAGTTTTCCGAAAAGCCAAGGTCCTTAGCTTTTGTCACTGGCATGGAGTAGGTGCTTCCTAAGGAATCGCAGTTATCTTCAATCAGCCAAAGATCATACTTCCGACAGAAGGATAGAACCACGCCAAGGTCAAAAGGGTTTCCAAGGGTGTGAGCCATCATTACCGCTTTCGTCTTTCCCTCCTGAAATGCCATCTCCAGTTGGTCCACCCGGACATTTCCGGTGGCAGGTTCATTGTCGATGAACACGGGAACCAGCCCATTTTGAAGGATTGGCGCCACCGTTGTGGGAAAGCCGGCCGCACAGGTTATCACCTCGTCTCTAAGCCGTAATCTGCGTTTTTCCGGAATCTTGTGACTCGTCAAGGCCGTCAATGCAAGCAGGTTGGCGGAGGAGCCAGAGTTGACCAAAAGCGTGTGTTTTACGCCGAGGAACGAAGCCAACTCATGCTCAAAAGCCTCCCCCTCTGGACCCAAGGTCAGCCAAAAATCCAATGTCGCTGAAACAGCTGCCTCCACCTCATTCTCTGTAAAAACACGACCCGCATAAGGAACAAGGGTATCACCTGCCATAAACGGAGAGCGGATGGGATCATCACCCGGCCGCTGGGCGGCGTGGGTAATTCTTGAATACTCGCGTGTGAGACGAAGTATTTCCTGCCTGATTTTTTTGGGGTCGATTTCTTGGCTCATCTTGGATTCAGGTTTGAATATTCTTTGATTTGCTGACGGCAGGTCTGAAAAGCATCAAAGTTCGGCTGGATAGATGCCTGATACCAATCCATGGTCATGGCGACGGTCTGGGAAAAGCTCAATCGTGGTCTCCATCGAAGCTCATGCAAGGCATGTTGGTTATTAAGCTGCAGACGACCCGCCTCGTGAGGCGGGTTTTTTTCCCGAATGCGTCGCCAACGTCCTGGCCAGTTTTTCAGAATTTGACGAACAAGGGTAGAAACCGTCTTCTGGTCCCTTGGAGATGGCCCAAAGTTATACGCTCGCCCCGTTTTTCGATCCCTGGAAAGATGAAGTGCCAGAGCGAGGTAGCCGGCCGTGGGCTCCAACACATGTTGCCAAGGGCGAATGGAGGCAGGATTTCGTACTGGAATCGGTCGCCCCGCCTGGAGTGCACGAAATGCATCCGGCACAATACGGTTTTCTGCGTAATCGCCACCTCCGATTACATTCCCAGATCGGGCGGACGCAATCCGCACTGGGTGGCCTTGGAAAAAGGAGTCCCGATAAGAGCTGATGAGAATTTCGGCAGCCGCTTTGCTGGCACTATAGGGATCCTGTCCTCCCAACGGATCCTCCTCCCGAAAGGCATGCCGTCTCTCCTCGTTCCGATAGACTTTATCCGTGGTGATGAAAACCGCCGCGCAGGGGTGCCGCAACTCGCGGAGCGCCTCCACGACGTGGGCGGTTCCCAAGGTGTTGACCTCGTAGGTTTCCAAGGGGCGAAGATAGGAATCCCGAACCAGAGGCTGTGCTGCAAGGTGAAGCACAAAATCAGGACGGCATCGGACGATGGACTTCCGAACCTTCCCGGCATCGCGCAGATCGCCGAGTTCGTGCCTAAGCCGATTCTTGAGCTTTAGCTGTGAAAAGAAAGAGGTCCGCGGAGCCAAGGAGAACCCAGTGACTCTAGCGCCCATGTCCGTCAACCAGACCGCCAGCCAGCCTCCTTTAAACCCGGTGTGACCGCTAAGCCAGACGCGCTTGCCCCGGAAAGCGCTTGGCAAGATCACCAGTTTTTCCAAGGGGCTTTTCCAGAAGCCCACAGCTCTTCGAGATATTGCCTGTCCCGCAAAGTATCCATCGGCTGCCAGAAACCCTGATGCTTATAGGCGTGCAACTCCCCTTTTGCACAGAGGCCCCTTAAGGGTTCCTGCTCCCATGTAGTCTCATCCCCCTTGATCATTTCCAGAACAGAAGGTTCAAGAACAAAAAAACCTCCATTGATCCAGCCCCCGTCCCCCTCTGGTTTTTCGATAAAACGGGTGACTGACTTGCCTTCAAGATGCATGGCTCCGAACCGCCCTGGCGGCTGAACCGCAGTCACGGTGGCTTTTTTTCCGGCAGTTCGGTGCGCGTCAATGGAATTCGTAATGTCGACGCTTCCCACTCCATCCCCATAGGTCATGCAGAAAGTTTCCTCCCCCACATAAGATGCCACCCGCTTAAGACGCCCACCTGTCATGGTTGCTTCCCCGGTATCCACCACCGTCACCCTCCAGGGATCTGCGTTGCGCTGATGAACCTCCATGGAGTTCTTCTGCATGTCAAACGTCACATCGGACATGTGGAGGAAGTAGTTGGCAAAATACTCCTTGATGAGATAGCCGCGATATCCGGTGCAGACGACAAAGTCACGGATTCCGTGGACGGAATAAATCTTCATCACATGCCAGAGGATTGGCTTGCCCCCAATTTCCACCATGGGCTTGGGCCTAGTCTGAGATTCCTCAGCGATGCGACTGCCAACGCCCCCGGCAAGAATTACAGCCTTCATGGCGTTATGTGCTTCATTTGTAGAGAGATATTACTAAATATCGTTATCTTTGCGAGCTTTCGATTGGAGGGCACCCGATCTCGGCAAGATGGCTTGAAGAGTATTTAAAAACGTCTGCGCATAGGTCTTTTGGTCGAAAGGCTTTGCCGACTGGCTTTCCAAATAGGCTTTCCCCGCATCACGCAAAGAATCTTTTTTCTTTCGGGTCATGGTTTGAAGAAAGTGCACAAGCTTTTTCCCACACGAAAAACGATCCATGGGAATAAAGATATCTGATGGCAACCAACGGGTGCACTTGGGGTGTCCTTGGTAGATGGGGATACAACCCGAAAAAAGTGCATTAAATATTTTCTCCGTAATATACCCAGGCAAGGAGGAGCAGTTTTCGGGCACTAGGGCAAATTCGCATCGGGCCAATGCCTCCAATTTCCCATCTCCAGGGGGAAGCGCACCCCGATAGGCCTGATTGGGCCAACCCCAAAGGACCTGATTTAAGCGGGGAAAACGCTTGGCCAGGCTTCGCTGCCATTTGTGCTGATATACCAGATGACGTCCCCATCCAGCGCCGGCCAGAAACATTTTTTCCTTGAGTGTTTTTCCAGCCTCAATCGCCAGCCGGTTCCGAACGGCATACAGATCTCCGGGCATTTCGCTTTTTTTCCATGAATTCAACATGCCCAAAAGAAAAGGCCTCCCCTCGACCCGAACCGAATTTCGGAAGCACCGGCCTGCCTCCAAATCCAGCCCGTAGGGCAGCCAAAAGATATGCTGTTGATCGACTTCATTCTCTTGGTAGGTGAGAACACGGCCGGCCAAAGATTTTATTTTTTCGTATGTTGCGTTGGGCTGGAGATGCATGTTTTCTGAAATCACCAGCAAAAAAGGTACTTTTTCGCGAAGACAATATTGCAATTCCCGGTCTTCTATTCTTGGACAGTCCCAAAAAACAGCGGCCTTCGGCTTTTTTCCTTCCCAAAAGGGAAAGGGGCGTATTTGCATCCCTTTCCTTTCTAGGGCTAATCGGACGAAATGACCGGTCCGCAGAAGCTCAGGCACAAGGCTCGCATTTGCCTGCATGTCATCGCCATAAACATTTTTCTCGGCTATCCGGATCATTTTTTTGGGGGGCTTGGAAGTAAAAGGCGCCGGAGAAGAGCAAGTCTGTTGCTCCGGGCAAACCGGTGCAGGGCTGAGAGGGATGCCCGGTCCCAGCGCCAGGGTTCCTCTAGGGGCTCCCCTTTTAACCAAGCGTTGAGCCAACGGGAAGTCAGCCTTTGGTTTCTTTTTTTTACCACATACCGTTGGGTGGGGGAGTCCTCCGCGCAAAGCCCCACTTGCAACTCCCAGCGCTTGGTCTCCTCCCACCACAAAAAACCGAAGGAGTCTTGTCGGTCATGCCTGCGATAAGAAAAACATTCGCTCGCCAGCACCAGGATCGGCTCCCTTTGGACCACGCACGAAAGAAAGGCGACATCACAACACCGTCCGAACGAGCTGGCGAAATCCAGATCCACTCCGAAATTGGGTGACCAGCGATACACTGTGGCGGGAAATGGCACATACCCTTCGCAATACCAACGCGCGAAATCCAAGGCCCCGTCTAAGAGTAGATCTTTTTTTAAATTGGGTAACAATATCCCATTTTCCAGCCCTTGATCATTAATTACCTTGCCGTTACAGGAAACGGCACCCGCTGCTGGGTGAAGATACAAGGCTGACTTCATTGTGGCGTGAAAATGGGGAAGGAGTAAATCATCATCATGGAATACGCACAACCAGGTGGTTGGGGGTCGCTCCATAAAGGCGCGCCTAATATTTGCCGCCGCCGGCACTGCCCGGGGTAAACCGCAAAGTCGCAAGGATGGGAATCGGCTGCGCAAATCCTCCAGAGGGAATTCACTCCCATTGTCATACACCTCAACATGGTCAAAAGGTTCAGTTTGCGAAAAGGCCGATTCTAAGGCTTGCTCCAGAAACTTTCTCCGGTTGTGAGATAAAATGCGAAGGGTGATCCCCAGTTGAGTATTTGTAGTTCTCACCATTTCTTTTTTCCCGTAAGCCGATCCCGCAGCTTCTCCCATAGGCTACGTCTTCCCTCCAGTTTTTCATAGTGGCTACTAAAAACCCGGTCATCCAATAACTCATTAGGAGCTTTTTCTTGAGGCATGCTCAGGGGAAACGTCATGGACTGGGCATGGTGCATCTCCAATTTCGCAAACTCTCTCTCTACGGTGTGGGTCGCCTGACTATCAAAACCGATATTCCGCACAAGGTTGACCCGAGGGATGATGCATGCCATGTGATGATTCCATAACGATAGAGTCCAACGATAATCCCAAGCGTCTAACTTTTGTGCATAGGTCCGCTGGAAGCACCTCTCCCAATAGGCCCACTCCCTGCGGGATAGTTTTATCCAATTTTCTTTTTTGATTTTCGGAATTTCAGAAAGGAGTTTTTCCTCCCGATCGAAACACTTCCACGCCCTCTTCCAGGTTCCCCAGCCCCAGGAATGGTGATACCGCGTTAATCGGTAACTGCCTTCGCTTGTCCAATTTTTGGAATCATCATAGTTGTTTCCGCAGACTGCCCCGATCCTCTCATTCTCCCTGTATTTCTCTAGCAACTCAGCAGTGAACCGGAAGAAGGTGAGATCCGGCACCGTATCATCTTCCAAAATGATCGTCTCGTTCACCTCTTCGAATACCCAGTCCAAACCTCTGGATACGCTTAAGTAGGAGCCTAAGTTGGTCTCCCTTTCCAACAACTCCCACCGGCAGGGCCAGTCGATCATTTCCCGAAATACCTTCCGTGACTCCTCCACCCCTTTTCGGATCTCCTCATTCTCGGGCTTTGGACCGTCCGAGACACCAAAAAGCACCGCGGGCCGGGCCTCCCGGATTTTGGCCATTACCTTCCGAAGATGTTCTGGCCTTCGATAAAAGAACACGCTGACTGGAGTCTGCAAGTTGTCGCTCATCGCGCTATCTTTTTGACCGCATTTTCAATCGGCCGCAGCATTTTTCGGTCTAGACGGTAATCTAGAAACCTTCTCCAATACGAAAGCGGGCTGGCCTGCCCGTGCCAGCTTCCCTCCGCGAGGTGGATTCCCAAAGTGCGAAAAGTCGGCTGGAACCCACGCGCCGAACTTCCGGGGGGATAGAAAAAATCTGAATGGTAAATACGGATATCCCCAAGCTCCCAGAAATCACGCCCTGGATTTTCGTCCCGCAGGGAGCCCAACCCCCTGGCCTGCAGGCTTTGCGTGGTCAGAGTGGTGTTCATCACCGCCCTCCGCAGTTCGTCGTACAGACTTCTGAGCTCCACCACCCAAGGATGCTGCGGAACAGAGGCAAAGAAGCCCATTGCCGCTGAATTCTTGCTAGGACGATTCTGGGCCGATAGAAAGGCTAGTACGCAGGGCTTTGCGAGCAATGGAGTCACATCCCCTATCAGCTCCATATCGGTATCAAGATACAAGCCGCCCTGACCTGACAAGGCATGAAGGCGGATGTAGTCCGACGCAAAAGCATATTTTCGCTCCGCCAACATTTTTTTGACAAAAGGGTGGTCCACGGGGCTGTTGTTCTCATCCCACCGCCGAATTTCCCAACCCGGGAGATATTTTTCCCAACTCCTAAGACATTTTTGGCCGATCGCTGACAATGGCTTTCCCCCGAGCCAAACGTAGTGGGCGATCTTGGGAATAGCCACGTCACTAGCTATCGGCCCATGATGAAAGTTATCTTTTCGCACGATCTGTTTGAGTTTTTTTTCAATCGGCCGCAAAAACCTGCGGTCCATCCGATAGTCCAAGATACGCCTGAAGATATTTTCAGGATCCTGTTTTCCATGCCATGCTCCCGTTCCATAATGGAGGGCGACCGATCGCGAGCGGATTAGAGGCGTCGTCTTTCCTCTTTCCTCTTGTAGGACAGGGTTGAAATAGTCCGGATGATAAAGACGAACCCCTGACTCGTCGATAAATTCGAAGTTTCCATCTCGAGGTATTTCTCTTCTGCTAAAAAGCGGAATGATCTCATTAGTGAATATAGTGTTATTCATGATCGCCCGTTTCAGATGATCATACTTGCGCTGGATATCTCGTATTACTGAATTCCCTGGCTTTGTCGCAATTAGGTTGGTAGCCACTGAACATTTGGCTAGGCGGTTCTGAATCGTTAAAAGCCCGAGACTTAACCTATCAGCTTCAAAAAGGGGAATGGGATTCCTCAAAAGTTCTACATCAGTGTCCATATACAGTCCGCCATATTTCAGCAAGGCATCGAGCCGGATATAATCCGAAGCGAAAGCATATAGCTTTCTACTCATCATATGTTTTGTAAACGGATGATTCATAGGGCTGTTAGACTCATTCCAAATCCGCAAATCCCAATCTGGAAGATACTTTTTCCAGCTCGACAGACACTTCTGCCCTAATTCATCCAAGGGTTTTGGGCCCAACCAAACACAGTGGATAATTTTAGGAATCATAGTCGAGTTCCAAGAAAAACCTTTTGGAACTGCCTCATCACTGGTTCTGGAGAAAAATGTTCGAATTTTTGCCCATGTCGAAAACTGTCAACCGGGCGGTTCAAAAGCTCTCCTAGCTCTGTTTCGTTCGCATATTGCAACCCAGCCTCGCCCAGAATGCCTAGATGGGCTAACTCTGGGGAGCCCGAGTAAGTCAGGACCTTTCGCCCCGTGCTGGCAAACTCCAAGCAGGCGAGGCCCAGCGTCTCCCCGCGCTGCCGCCCGTGAATCATGGCGTCACAAGTATTGATAAAGGCCCTTTTACGGATCGGGTCCGAGGTGGCCGGAAGAAAGCAGATATTAGGCATTCCCCGTGGCATTGGAAATTCCCGAGTATTCATAAAAACAAAGTATATATGAGAGTTCTTTAGGGCTGTTTGCACAACAACCTGTTGAACCCAGGGAATGTCAAAAGAATCGTCCCCGCCATATCTACCATAAACACAAACTTCCGGAGAAATCCCTAACTCCATCCGTAAGTTCTCCTGATTTTCGTCTAAACGAATCATCCAAGGGGCAACGGGTGCTTTGCCATAAGTCATAACGTCGGAAAGCCATTGAGAAATGTAGGCGTAGATATCCCCGTGAAACTCCGATTCGCGAAAGATGGCATGGATCCCCGTGGAAACCTTTCTTGAAAAAATCCCATCATTGAACCCATTTTTGATGCAGAAAAAAAGATCCGCTTTTTCTTCTGCAAGAATTCTCTCTCGCTCCTCACTTGTTCGATAGAACCTAAGAGGCGCAATATCTCTCATTTTTTTTGCCACAGGATGCTCTTCTCCTAACTCCCTCCACGGCATGAGAAAAAAGGATTCGTTGCTTAAGATTGCTCGGTTGCCCCAAGCGTAGTCCATCAAGGCAACCTCCGTGCCACGGTAACCAAGATAAGAGCTATGAAAAGCGATCTTCATCGACTGTAAGGGGTTAGTTACCAAGCATCGCAAGCGAGACCAGAAGACAGATGCCGGACGACGGATAACGGAACGGTCTAAACCCCGCCCTCCGGGTTCCAGAATCCGCCTTCAGTTATCCTTCTTCCTGCAAAAGCTCTCATACTTCAACATCATTGTTCCGATCATCCTGCCTATCTCCTTCACGTTTTTCAGAAGCTCCGCCTCCTAGGATGTCGTAAAATAGTTGCATTCGGTAGCTGTTTCAATCCAATGGAACACCTCCTGAAGTTCCGCATCCGCATCAGTCAATTTGCTAAGAAAGTGCGCAGGATAACTTCTTTTAGCCCAAGCCTCGGCCAGAGCCGCGCCCACCGAGCGGGAGGACCGGCGAATCTGGCTAGTCAGCGAGTAAACCTCATCTTTGGGCCACCTCTTGCTTTCTTCAAAGAGATTTTGGGCAAGGGATCTTGCAGCTTGATACGCCTTTAACTCCCTGAAGCTAGATATATTTTCTGCCATTAGTCCTCCTTTTCCCGTTCTTAGCTCCTTAGCATCCGGCTTCAGTCATCCGCCGTCCGACATCTGTTTCCTGCCTAAGGCAGGATCTCTTAAGCTTGTAATTCATAGTACTCATCGTCATGGAAAAAGAACCGCAACTCGTACCCCAATCTCTTCAGGAAACGGCACCACTTCGGATCGGGCTGCGCGTTCTCCACAATAACCCATTGAGGAGCAATCAGTCCCTCATCCAGTCGCTCCCAAATCGCGGTGAACTCCTCCGGCCGGTGGATGGCAACCAGATCAGGTTTCTCTTCAAAACCAAATTCCTTATTAGTGCCCACCATCCGGCACTTACGGACTTTTGTCGCATACAGAGACGGTTGCTTGCGAGGCTCGAAATTTGTCCCTCCCCATCCACACTTAATTTCCAGCCCTAAAGTATGGCTTCCCACCACCCCGTCCCCCGCCCCGACCTCCCAAAACACCCCCCCCATTTGTGGGTGAAGAAACTTCTCCCAGAAAATTCGATCTTGTTCCATTTGGCATGTCAATATTTCTGCGGGAACGAATCGATAAAAAAGTCCCTTCCGTCTTTTCTCATGTAACTTGGCGCTCGAGGAGGGGTACTGGCTATAAATCCACCCTTTTAATTGTCGCAGCAAATTCATCTTTTCCCCATCAGGTCCACCTCGTCATGGTATCATTTTTCGGGCTAGGATAAATCATGATTTCCGCAATTCCAGAATGGTGCGAACCCTTTACCACTTTTCTGCCGCGGCCAGCCCTCCGTTGGCTGGAAAT
>Ga0247841_10003838_pt1 | contig 26993 bp, 23 predicted proteins | sample LaCruzMarch2015__2_FD_192410 | JGI IMG/M metagenome (GOLD analysis project Ga0247841, IMG submission 192410) | Freshwater microbial communities from meromictic Lake La Cruz, Castile-La Mancha, Spain - LaCruzMarch2015_18m | ecosystem: Environmental > Aquatic > Freshwater > Lake | place: Spain... | reverse complement strand
TGTGGTAGTCCAAAGAGCAGCAACGCCACCAGTCCTTTGTCTGTATCATCTAATCGGTTGAGGAACCCGCCATATTTAGCTGCCAGCCTGTGCAAAGCAGCAATGGTCTGTTCCCTATCGGCAACTGCCACCTTTTCCAAAGATGCAAAGCAAAAAGCAGCGGTGCGGATTTCATTCTGAGGTGTTACGTCTCTGTAATTGTGATGACAGAAACTATAAAGTGTCTCCTGTTTGTATATGTATGACTGTGGCTGTTTACACTCCGATGTTTTTGTAGCGTAGCATTCCAATGCTACGGAATCTGTTTCCGATGCTGCTGAGTTTTCATCTAAGCAGGTTTGGAAACCTGCTCTACAAATACGCTCTGTCGCAACCTCAGACCAGATAACTTCCGCTTCTGTTCTGACAGTTCTGCCAGTTCCTGCATGACCTTGCCCAGGAAGACATATTCGTTCTGCATGTCGTTACGGTAGATTTGCCACTCCACTGCACCGTAACAAATGGTCTGACGCACCTGCAGAGCAAACTCACCAAAGGCAGTTTTGTAAACCGGATTATCCCGAAAGTGTTTACGGATGGAGTTGACCACCGAGATTATGCTTTCGGCTTTAGCATCAGGAAAGACAGCGCAGAAGGCATCCCCGGCAAAGCCGCTGACAAAACCGCCATACTTTTCGACAAACTCAAGGGGAACGCTAAAAACCATGTCCAGAAACTTGCTCAGTTCTTCCGCCCCCTGTTTGCCTTCTTTCTGCAAAACCATATTGATGCCTGTAAAATCTGCAATATCAAACAGTAAAACGTAAGCATTGAGGCTGCCCTGATAGACATTTTTCTGATAGTTCTGAAGTATTAAAGGCGGAATATAGCGAATCATCTTATCTCCTCAGTTAACATAATGGATGAGTGAGGGTTACACATGCATTATCGCCGGATCTGCGGTTGATGAAAGCTGCTTTGGTGTATCCCAGCAAAAAGTCATCACAGAATTCATTTGAAGAGGCGGAAAAAACAATAAAGCGTTTCAGGTTCAAGTCCTCATGCTGCCAGTATTCGGTTTTCAGCCATTCATAGATTTCCTGATAATGTTCTTTTCTAAAAGACAGGCATTTTTCCGCTTTCAGTGATGCAGGGAACCAGGCTTCCCCAGCTTTTCTGCACCAATCCCATCGCAATGCATCGCTCAGATAGGTTTGCTGTTCCCCCGTCCAATCCTGCTCAATCCAGGCTGACATCAGCTCAAACCTTTTGACTCTGTCTATCGAATGCAGTTGGTTGTCCGCATCCAGATTGAGCTTTAGAAGCTCAAGCAAGCAGTCGTAAGGCTTTCGCCACTCAATTACTTTTGTCCAGACTGTAGCAAAATCGCCCTTATTCCAATATTGATTGATGAGGCTGGAGATTTTTTCCAGCAGGATGATTTCCTCAAAGGGCAAATCGGGCGTTTGCAAGACCTGATAAGGCGCAACCTCTGTCCATTTATATCCCCATTCTATTGCTTTTTCAGACATTTCCGTGCCTTTAAGTATTTTCAGAAATCCAAGCTGAAGCTCAGCCGGCTGAGTTTGCAAAACTGCATTGATAGAGTCCTGAACAGCAGGTAAATCTTCTCCCGGCAAGCCGGCAATCAAATCCACATGTAGCGCTATAACTGTTTTCTCGTTCAAAAGACGGAGATTGGCTCTTACCAAGCTCCAGTCTGAAGGTCGGCGGATAATTGCCAAAGTCTGCGGGTGGATGGACTGAATGCCTATCTCAAATTGGATTCTCTGTTGCGGAGCTTTTGACAATATACTGAAATCCTCTGCTTCGAGCCAATCCGGATGAACTTCAAAATGAAAAGGAATATCTGTGTCCAAACTGATGACATATTCCCAGATAGCACGCGCCCAATCCCGCTTGAGGTTAAAGCACCTATCGACAAACTTGACCACTTTGGGTTTTAATTGCACAAGTTTATCAAGGTCGGATTTAACTCTCTCAAGGGGCAGCCAATCCAGTTTTTCCTCTCGGGATGACAAGCAATAGATACATTTGCAGGCGCAACCCCGGCTGGCTTCATAGTACAGCAGCTTGCCGGTCAATTGTGCTTTGTCCTCTGCTCTATAGGGAAAAGGTATTTCGGTTAGGGATAAAAATTCGCGTGCTATGACTTTATCGTTACACTCAAAGCCCTGCTCTGCCAGTTTTCTGAATGCCAGCTCTCCATAACCTTTGACCAGATAATCCGGTTTGAACTCAGCGAAAGCATTTTCATTATAGCTGACTTCCGGACCGCCCAGCACAATGATAACCTGAGGCAGTATCTTTCTCAGCTCCTGGATGATGTTTTTGATTACTCCTGCATTCCAGATATAAACTGATAGACAAAGCACATCTGGTTGTGATACATAGATGGCTTCCAAGGCTTCATTCAGTGATTGCTTGAGCGTCAGTTCGATAATTTCGGCTTCGTAATCTAATCCAGATACGGCATTTCTCAGATAATACAAGGCAAGACAGCTATGTGTCCAGGAAGCATTGAAGGCTACTAAAACTATCTTCATTTATGGATTGACCGCTTCAAATTGGCTTCTAAAGCTTTCATATTGCTTTTTGTAATGCCGGCTGACCCGGTAGTTATGAATAATCACATAGATAAACAGCAAATTACCAATGAGTAAAGCTATATTTATAGTCAGAGCTTCCTTGCGCCAATATGCTATGAAAATTCCCAGCGGGATAAGGATTAGGGATTTGAAAATAACAATTGCTTTGGGAATACGCAGCTTCCTGAAAACCCATCTGGCAATGGGATTGCGCTCTCTGTGATAATGGTTGGGTTTGAGCACCAACCAGGTGGAATGGGCATCCAAAACGTTCAGAATGAGAAACACCCCGCACTGCACAAACATCCGTGTTTTATTGGAAAGCAAAGTCAATAGCTCAGTCAGCAGCATTAATAATCTCCTGAATAATACTAATCTGTTTATAAAACCAGATAAATCTGGTGGCACCTGCCGGATAAATCCAGCGTTCCACACTTCGTCATTCCTACGTAGGCAGGAATCCAGCCTGTTTTATCATCTTTTTCTTCTATTTATAAACACAAATCTATAGCAAAAACGCCGGCGTAAACCGGCGTTTTCAGCATATTTGCGTTTAGCTTATTTAGCAGGCAGCGTATTGGGATTTACCCATGAGTGTTTATTGGTGGGCTTAACAGTCCATTTCCCTTTTGCATAAGTCAGGGTTGTCACTGTCCACACATCGCCTGTATCGCTCAAACCACCATAATAATTATTGATGGTTTCGTCGGCGGTGCCTTCATTTTGACGGATTACGACCTGACAATTGGAATAAATCGCATTATTAGAATCATGGTCGCTGTAATAGTGAGCCTGAACCAGATAATCACCGGGGATGATGGTGGTGGTGGTAATATTTTCGGGACCATACCCGTTTGTATCATCAAAATCCAGTTCCAAGCCACTGGCTGTGGTAGTATTGCCATAATAGCACTTTTCGCCGTTGGGGTCTGTGCACCAAAAATCTACGTCTGTGCCGGGAGTATCCCAGCTCAAAGTCATTCTCAAGGCTGTAACAGGCACCAGAGAGCTGAAATCCAGTGAAGCATCAGCTACGTTCCCACCGGAATAGGCAACTATTTTTACGGAGTGCTGAACTTCCGTGGTTGAACCGCTCAGAGCAATCTGCTGGCTAAAATTACCATTATTCAGATTCAAGGTGGTCGGCTGCTCATAGTCGTTATCCAGAAACATCATTGCCGTGGTCAGCATGGGATTTGCCACCCTGCCGCTGACAATCAAAACCCTGTCTGTTACAGGAGAAGTGACCGGATTAATCTCAACATAGAAATCAACCGGAAAGAGAACCGGAGAGCTTATCGTGACAGGGTTCAAGTTAGCATCAAAGGTATCAAAGCAGAAATTCACGGCTCCATCTATTTCTGTGTAATTCACAGGAAGCTGGATGATTATGCCGGTGATTGTGTTTTCCCCCGGCAGCAAGGTTGTGGCAGTAACGTCATAATCGACTGTTATGCCATTGGTTCCTTCAAATCTTACCATGCCGGTTACATCTTCTGTTCCGTTATTAGTGACAAGGAGATTTATTGTAACTTGTTCACCGGGATTAATCAAATTGTCGGTAAAGTTCTCGCTTACTATAGTATATTGTCCCACTGACAATTGGGCGTCGATAACCCTGACTTCAACGCTTCTTGTTTTGGAATTACCCAGCGCGTCTTCAACCGTAACAGTTATGGTAAAAGTGCCTTCCTGCGTGGGTTTGAATTTCAGTTGAGCCGGTGAAGAGGTTTTATTGGTGAATGTCCCACCTGTTACTTCCCAGGTGAAATCAAGCGATTTGCCGATTGTGCTGACGCAGCTTACATTTATAGTAGCTGTTTCACCGAGGAAAACTGTTTCAGGGTCGGCTGTCATTGTTTCAATCACGATAGCATTATCAGCCAGTTTCAATAGCTTTGCCATCAGATTTTGCGTTTGGCTTTGGACTATCGCGAGGTTTTCCACCGTGGAGCGGATAAACCCATCTGCAAGCACGATTATGCTATATTCCCCTGTGGGCAGGGGCTGAATCAGATTTTGGGGAGCGTTCATAATCACAGTAATGCGAGGGTCTTCATCCGGCATATTATTCTTGGAGATGATGATGGTTTTATTGCCTAAGATGGCAGGATTGGTGGTGCCATTATCCTCATTAACATTCAGATTGCAGGTTCCGGTATTGCCGGCATCCTGACCTTCTTCAAGATGTTGATTGATAACTTCGTTTACCCATTCTCCCTGAGGTCCGCCATAAGCATCACCGACAGTATTAACTGCGGTTTTGCCCAATTCATTTGCCAATGCGGCTGTGCGTTGTACGGAATCAGGGTCCCAATTCATCACCAAACGACGTGTCTGCATTTTTAGGGGACTATCATCCGGCAGATTGAGATAAGCATTTGCCTTTTCCTGCATCGTGAGACCCGGCAGTTCGTCTATTGGAATCATGCCCTCTTCACTATTGTTTGCCAGAATTTCCTCCCGGATGGCTGCATCACGGGCTGCGTTTTCCTGCTGGAGTTTTTCAGCAATTCCTGAAAGAAAAGGTATTCCTGAATTGGGATCGTTCACAACCTGCCGAATGGTTTGCTGACCACTCAGCACTCTCCAGCTCGAACGCACCATTTGACCGCTGGATACGACTGTGTTCTTGGCTTTGGTATAAATTCCTTTGGCAATACTGGTGAAAATCCCTTTATCCTGGTATCCGTAAGGTACAATGGCGTTTTCCAGAGTAATCAGCTTATCAAATTGAGTTGCCGATTGTTCACTTTGATTGACATAGAGATTCATCAAATCTTCAATCTCAGTATAGCCGTCTTTCCCTGATTTTGATGTATAAAGAGCTTCAATATGATTTGTGATTTGCAGCATTGTGCTGTCACGGGCAGCAAGAACTGTTGTTAAATCAGTTTGGGTTACCCAATAGTTGGATAAAGCCTCTGATGCCGTTGTATCATTGTTATTGGTTGATTTCTTTTTGTCGCAAGAAACAGCCGCTAACAAGAGCAACGCCAGTACTAAAACGATGAATAATTTTGACTTCATTATTTCCTCCACTTTAATTATCACATGATAGCTAACTTTAGTTGATTCATCCAATTCTGTCAATCTTTTTATTTGACAGTTTTTCAGCCCTGCACTATAGCAAAATATATCAATGCTTAGAATTCTGAAAAGAGAAAGCTAAACAAGTGAGGAACAAGAGTGGACAAAGAATATTGCATTAGTAAAGCTCTGTCTTATATTGAGCAGCATCTGACCGAGAAGATTGAACTGGAAGACCTGGCAGACACAGCCAACTACTCAGCCTGGCACTTTCACAGATTGTTTCAAGCTATTGTCGGTTTTGGAGTGGGGGATTATATCAGACGCAGACGCCTTTCTGAAGCGTCAAGAGAGCTGGTTTTTACTAATCTGTCCATCCGCAATATTGCTTTCAAATATCAGTTCGAGTCACAGGCGGCTTTCACCCGAGCCTTCAAATCATTTCATGGCATAACTCCCGGATTATTGCGGCATCAGAAAGGTCCGCTTATCCGGTTTTCACCAATTAATCTAAATCATTATTTCAGACACTACAGAAAAGGAGAAACCATTATGCAACCACGTTTTACGCACAAGGATTCGTTTACAGTGGCAGGGCTGACCTGCCAGTCAACCATGAGCAACAATACAATCCCACAGCTATGGAACAGATTTCACAACAGTGAAAAAGACTATAAAAACAAATTATCAGAATGCTGCTATGGCGTTTGTTACTATGTCCAGATGGAAAATATGTGCCCGGATACACCATATACCTATATGGCAGGCATGCAAGTAAAATCAGAAGCAGATTGTCCGGAAGGAATGGAAGTCCGCACAGTCCCGGCTTGTGATTATGCTGTTTTTGAACACAAGGGAGCACTTGATACACTGCAAAAAACCTATGATTACATCTTTCGAGAATGGCTGCCGGGTAGCGAATATGAATTTGTGAATCAGGATGACTTTGAAATATATGATGACCGCTTTAAATATGGACAGCCGGAGTCAATCATGGAAATTTGGATACCCGTAAAAAAGAAGTAGATTATTTAACCACGAAACACACTAAAAAGACGAACATACACAAAAAGTAGCATTGTAATAGTTGATACATTTTAGGGGAAGGCAAATGTAATTGTCTTCCCCCTTACTTATTACATGTATTTTTTTATTTTCTTTTTTTGAGTCTTTCGGTCTTTTTCGTGTGTTTCGTGATCTAAATCAGAGCTTTTATTGCAGCATCATAGTTTGGCTCCTGCACAATTTCCGGCACAAGCTCAGTATAAATTATTTTGCCTTTTTCGTCTAAGATTATCACTGCTCTGGCGAATAAACCTGCCATCGGACCGTCCACAATTTCCAGTTCATAGTCTTTGCCAAAATTCATATCTCTGAATTCAGATAGGGTTACCACGTTTTTGATACCTTCTGCTCCGCAAAAACGAGCCTGCGCAAAAGGCAAATCACGCGATATGCAAAGTATGACGGTATTATTGAGCTTTGCTGCTTCAGCATTGAATTTTCTCACACTCAGTGCGCAGATTGGCGTATCCAGACTGGGAAAAATATTTAAAACGATTCTCTTGCCGGCAAAGTCTATAAGTGTCTTGTCCTGCAAGTCATTTCCGGTTAGCTTGAAATTTGGTGCAAAAGTTCCGGTTTGAGGCATCTCCCCGCTTGTATTAATCTGATTTCCTTTCAAGGTGATTGTTGCCATAATTTTCTCCTATTGTGTCTTTTTTGACATATATTTATGCTTTTCTATTATATTATAATCGCAATTTCCGGATTTGACAATATGAACGTTCAGACAATCGGAAACGACTCTTTTTTTTCTGTGAGATTTCTATGTGATTTTTTTTGGAAGTGCAATTTTTCACTATTCCTCTTCTTGATCAAGCGTAAGTCAAGCGTAATTTTATTACGCTTGACTTATGCTTGACCTTGTAACGAGAAACTGAGTGCACAGTGATTTTCCTTTTTCCTTGACAAAAACCTGCCTTGTAAAATGATGATAAACAGAAAAATAACGCTAACACATAATAACTATATGTAGTTAGATGCAATTCTGGCAGAGATACAGTTTTTCTTAACAGTGTTGTAGCAAGCATATATAGCAAGGAGATAAAATGGCAGTACCCAAAAGGAAAACCTCAAAAAGTCGTCGCGACAAACGCAGAACTCATGACGTGGCAGAAATGCCGGCTGTAACAACATGCAGCCATTGCGGAGAACCGTCCCGCCCTCATCACGTATGTGGAAAATGCGGTTATTATGATGGAAAGCAGGTCATAGCAAAAAAGGCTTAATGTGCGCATAGCAGTTGATGCTTTTGGCAGTGACAATGCTCCCTATCCGGAAGTTGAAGGGGCTGTTCTTGCCATCAAAGAGGAGCTTTGCCAGCAAGTAATCCTGGTTGGCAATGAAGAAATCCTAAAAGCTGAATTAAGCAAATACTTTTATCCTGGTGAAAGAATCACAGTTGTAAATGCACTGGAGCGGATTAGCATGGACGATAGTGCTTCGCAATCCGTCAGAAACAAGCCCGATTCTTCGCTGGTAAAGACAATTGAATTACACAACAATGGTGAAGCAGATGCAGCAGTCAGTGCCGGAAATACAGGTGCAGTGATGGCTGCTTCTCTTTTTGTCTATGGCAGAATCAAGAATGTGCTCCGCCCGGCAATAGCCATTTCGTTTCCCACTCAAAAAAACCCGGAGATAATTCTGGACGTCGGGGCAAACGTTGACTGCAGCGCAGAACATCTGGTGCAATTTGCCAAGATGGGCAGCCTGTATGCCAAGTTTTTGCTGCATATAGAAAACCCACGCGTATCCCTGCTGAACATCGGAGAAGAGGGTGCTAAGGGCAATCAACTGGTAAAAGAAGTTTATCATTTACTGTCCGAAACAAAGGACATCCATTTTGTCGGCAATATAGAGGGTAAAGACGTTCTGAAAGGAATCACAGATGTGATTGTCTGTGACGGTTTTGTGGGCAATGTGATGCTCAAAACCATCGAAGGTGCCGCCATCTCCATATTTGAACTATTGAAAGAGCAAATCAACAAGGATTGGATTGCCAAAGTCGGGGCAATGCTTTCCTACCCCGTGTTTACATATATGAAAAAGAAGCTTGACCATACGGAATATGGCGGAGCTATGTTAATCGGATTAAACGGTTTAACCATAATATCGCATGGACGCTCCAATGCCAAAGCCATGAAGAACGCCATCAAATTTGCTGTACGTTCAGCTCAGAGCGGATTCGTGAAACATGCCAAAGAATATTTTGAACAAGCGGGAGCCTAAATGAATAAATACCACGCTAAGTTCACAGCTTTCGGGAGTTGCACTCCCAAGAAAATCCTGACTAACTTTGATTTGGAAAAGATGGTCGATACCACGGATGAATGGATTCGCAGCAGAACCGGAATGTTTGAAAGGCATATTGCTTCTGAAGACGAAGCAGCCAGCGATTTAGCCTATCCTGCCGCAAAAATGGCAATAGAATCCTCCCCCGTCAAATACCGGGACATAGATATGATTCTCGTTGCCACCATTTCAGGAGACCATGCTTTTCCATCCACTGCTTGTCTTGTCCACAAAAAGCTGGGCTTGAAGAGCATTCCCGCTATGGACGTTTCGGCAGGCTGCACAGGTTTTATCTACGCAGTTGACATCGCCCGTCAGTACATCGAAAACGGAGTGTATAAAAACATTCTTGTTATAGGCGTGGAAATCCTGACCAAAATCACCAATTGGAATGACAGGAATACCTGCGTCCTGTTTGGTGACGGTGCCGGAGCAGCAATTATTTCCCGCGCCGAACCTACGGACATTTCCAGAATTATTGATACAACCATTATGGCAGACGGCAGCCAAAGCGAATTTCTGGTTCAAACTGCCGGTGGCTCACGCATGCCTGCGTCACATAAAACGGTTGAAGAAAACCTGCACACGCTATATATGGAAGGAAACAAGGTTTACAAGCTCGCAGTGCGCTCCATGAGCTCTGCTGTGGAAGATGTCATCAAGAAAAACAATTTAGCTGCTCAGGATGTGGACTGGGTTATTCCGCATCAGGCAAACCTCAGGATTATTGAGGGTGTAGCCGATAAGCTAAAAGTACCCATGTCCAAGGTTATCGTCAACATCGAAAAGTATGGCAATATGTCATCCGCCACTGTCCCCGTTGCTTTTGATGAAGCAATCAGGGCAAAGAAAATCCGCCGGGGCGATATTGTGGTTTTGGTCGCTTTTGGAGCAGGGATGACTTGGGGCAGCATTTTAGCGAGGTATTAGAAGCATGGTAAAAACAGCTTTTGTATTCCCGGGACAGGGAGCTCAATATATCGGCATGGCAATGGATTATGTGGAAGCCCATGCTGAAGTGAAACAGATTCTGCTGGATTTTGATGCTGAGCACGGAACGGATTTGTATGGCATCATGAAAAACGGTCCAGAGGAAGCGCTCAAAGAAACACGCTTTACCCAACCCGCAATCTTGTTTCACTCTGTGGCGTCTCTTTATGCTTTACTGCATGAGATGCCGGTCGAGCCGTCCTTTGTGGCGGGTCACTCCTTAGGCGAATTTACAGCTTTGGTTGTCAATGGAGTTTTGTCTTTGAATGATGCCCTGCATATAGTACACAAGCGTGGGGAATTTATGATTAAGGCAAACGCCGGAGTTCCTTTTGCTATGTCAGCCATCATCGGGCTTTCTGCTCAGGAAGTGAAGGATATCTGTCTCGAAGCTGAAAAAGCAGGCTTGGTGAGAGCCGTAAATTTCAATACTCCCATCCAGACAGTCATTTCAGGCACACAAGCCGGAGTTGAAGCTGCCGGAGAGCTTGCCAAAGCCAAAGGTGCCAAAAGAGTGCTGCCTTTGCCTGTGGGCGGTCCGTTTCACACACCCCTGATTGAAAAAGTCAGCAAATGGTTGCAAGAAGAGATGCTGAAGGTTGACTTCAAAGATGCGACCATACCCGTCGTGTCCAATGTGGATGCCCTACCCGAAACCCAGGGAGAAGCTATCAGAAACAAGCTTGTGCAGCAAATAATCTCTCCCGTACGTTGGGTGGAGTGTGTTGAATACATGCTGAGTCAGGGTGTGACAAGGTTTATCGAGTTTGGACCGCAGAAAGTTTTGAGCGGTATGATAAAGAACATTGACAAGGAAGCCGAGGTTTTGAATGTTGACAAAATGGAAGATGTCGTATCTGTAAAAGAGATTATTCTCGCCAATGGATAAATGGCACGGAGCAAAACTTAATGAATAGATTAAAAGATAAAGTAACGGTTGTCACTGGCTCTGCCCGTGGAATCGGATACGGCATTGCTGAGCTTTTTGCCACCGAAGGTGCCACGGTAATCATTCTGGACTTGTTTCAGGATGCCGTGGATGAAGCCGTGGCAAAACTCACTGCCCAGGGCTATAAAGCTGACGGGATGGTCGGCAATGTGACCAAATCAGATGAGATGGAAGCTGTCTTTAATAACATCGTTGAAAAGCACAAGACGGTTGACGTCCTGATCAATAATGCCGGCATCACCAAAGACAATCTGATTTTGCGCATGAAAGAAGAAGAATGGGACGCTGTGATTGCAGTGAACCTCAAAGGCTCGTTTTTGTGCACTCAGAAAGTCTTCAAAATCATGATGAAGCAACGCTCCGGTTCGATTGTCAATATTGCTTCCGTTATCGGATTGATGGGCAATGCGGGGCAGGCAAATTATGCTGCCACCAAGGGTGGATTGATAGCTTTCACCAAGTCCTGCGCCAAAGAATTTGCAGCCCGCAACGTACGTGTCAATGCAGTTGCCCCCGGCTTTATTCAAACTGAGATGACTTCTCAGCTTCCAGAGGCTGTCGTGGAAAGCTATTCCAAGGCAATTCCGCTTGGTAAGATGGGTCTTCCGGAAGACGTAGCCAAGCTTTGTCTGTTTTTTGCAACAGACGAAAGCGCATATATCACAGGACAAACCCTCGCCGTGGACGGCGGATTGACAATGTATTGATAGGATTGTAAAAAGCAACCTACAATAGATGACAAAACCCTAAAATATCATGGGAGGAAACATGGATATTGAATCCAAAGTCAAGCAAATCGTAATGGACAAACTGGGCGTCGATGAAGCTCAGGTGACCCCTGAAGCTAATTTTATTGAAGACCTGAGAGCAGATTCACTGGATACAGTTGAACTCGTAATGGCTTTTGAAGAAGAATTCGGCATCGAAATCCCTGACGAAGACCAGGAACAGATAACCACAGTGGGTGGAGCTATCCAATACCTCAAAGGCAAAGTAAAATAGCCGATAGCCTTATCAGCAATTACTTGGTGAAGACCGGGAAAGGGTAACGGACTATCGGTTTCAAAATCTATGGCTTGTTGCGTAGAATTAGTTTCTGCGAAACAGGCTCATTTGGATTAAGTATCTTGAAACCAGGTTCAGACAACCTCAGCCCGGTCTCTCCCTTGTTATGTATTCCATTGCATAGCTTATCACATTTGACATTAAAGAGGTTAAATTAATGAAAAGAAGAGTAGTCATAACCGGATTGGGAGCTATTACTCCGGTCGGTCATAATATAAAAGAGACCTGGGACAGCCTGCTCAAAGGCGTGTCGGGTTTTGATATGATTACCCGTTTTGATGCCAGTAATCACAGCACAAAATTTGCTGCTGAAGTAAAAAACTTCGTTGGCGAAGAGCACTTTGACGCCAAAGAAGTCAGAAAGCTTGACCTTTACTCACAATTTGCGCTGGTTGCGGCGCGTGAAGCGGTCAAGGACTCCGGGATTTGTTCTGAAAATATTGATCCTGACAGGGTTGGTGTAATAACCGGAGCCGGCATTGGCGGTATTCTGACTCTCGAAGAAGAAATCGGTAAATTCATTGCCGGTGGGCCCAGACGGATAAGCCCCTTTTTCATACCCAAGATGATTTCCAATATTGCCGCCGCTCATATCGCCATTGAAAATGGTTTCAAAGGCATAAATTTTAACATAACCAGCGCTTGCGCAAGTGCCAACCATGCGTTGGGAACAGCTTTCCGCTCAATCCAATACGGCGATGCAGATATCGTTGTATCGGGTGGCATGGAAGCTGCCGTGACCCCGGTGGCGGTAGCCGGATTTGGAGCTTTAAGGGCTCTCAGCACCAGAAATGACGACCCCAAAACCGCATCGCGTCCGTTTGATTTGAACAGAGACGGTTTTGTGATGTCCGAAGGTGCGGCAATTCTGGTTCTTGAGGAACTGGAACATGCCCAAGCCCGCGGAGCTAAGATTTATGCTGAACTCGTCGGCTATGGTGCCTCGGATGATGCTTTCCATATCACAGCCCCGCTGGATGATGGTTCAGGCAGCACAAGATGTATGCAGATGGCTTTGAAAGACGCAGGCATGAAGCCTGAAGATATTCAGTACGTCAATGCTCACGGCACATCCACCCCACTGAACGACAAAGGTGAAACTCTTTCCATCAAAAATGCTTTTGGCGAACAAGCCTATAAACTGAAAATCAATTCCACCAAATCTATGGTTGGTCACATGCTGGGCGCTGCCGCCGGGATTGAAGCAATTGTTTGCTGCAAGTCCATTGAAACCGGCTGGATACATCCCACCATGAATTTGAGCACCCCAGACCCGGATTGCGACCTTGATTATGTGCCCGGTAAAGCTATCCAGATGAATGTCAATGCCGCTCTCTCCAATTCTTTGGGATTTGGCGGACATAATTCTGCCATCATTATTAAGAAATACACTGCATAAAATATGGATTATCAAGTTGACCCGTTGCTTATGGGTCAACTTGTGTCATATCTAAACTCCCGAGGATGAAGTGAAAGCAATTATTCGCAAGATTATTGAGTACTTTGGTTCGCGCACGATTCCCGAACATCTGGAATTTACCAAATGGGAGAAAGGCTTATTAAACTTACAAAAGAAAATAGACTATAGCTTCCATGATATCACTTTACTCAAAGCAGCCCTGACTCACAAATCTTATCTGCGCAAGAAATTCAATGACCACAAAGTGCCTTCTCCCTTTGAAAGAATGGAGTTTCTGGGTGATTCGATTTTGGGCTTTACTGTTTCCAAAGAGCTGTTTCAGCACTACCCTGAAGAGCAGGAAGGCATTCTTTCCAAGCTGAAATCCAAGATTGTCTCGGAAACTTATCTGACTATGAAAGCCAATACACTTGAACTCGGCAAATATATTTTGCTAAGCTCTGAAGAACAACAGTCCGGCGGGCAAAAAAAACCTTCCATCCTGAGCGATACCATGGAAGCTATTATCTGCGCCATATACTTAGACGGCGGTATTTCTGCCGCTGCCAAGTTTATCAAACACCATGTCCTGACTGAGTTTGAAAACCTGGTTAACCGGATAGAATTGGTCAATTACAAAAGCATCCTGCAGGAATATCTGCAAGCCAAAAGCTCAACCACACCTCAATATATTACCGTCTCAGAGGACGGTCCCCAGCATCAGAAAGTCTTTCTCATCGAAGTGGCAGTGGACGGGCAAATCCTGGGCAAAGGGAAAGGTTCAACCAAAAAAGCCGCTCATCAGGAAGCTGCGCGTCTCGCTTGTCAAAAGCTTGGGATTTAGTTCCCGTGCTCATCTATCCCATCTTCATCATTCAGAAGGGATGCCCCTTTCAGTGTGTTTACTGCGACCAAACACAATTTGATGCAACCGACCAAATCCCTTTCGAAACAATCCGCCTTCAACTGGAGCAATTTTGCTCCAAACATAAAGCCAAACCAAAGCAAATTGCCTTCTATGGGGGCACTTTTACCGGTTTAACCATCTCAGAGAGAGAGGAATACTACCACCTGACAGAGCCTTTTCTGGATAAGGATACCACCCTTAGAATATCCACCCGACCGGATTATATAGACGCTGAGATTTTGAGTTGGTGCAAAGAGCACCAAATTAAAACAATTGAGCTTGGTATCCAGGATTTTAATGATGAAGTCCTGCTTGCTTCCAAACGAGGCTACACAGGCATGCAAGCCATCAAAGCGTGCCTTATGACAAAGCAAGCCGGATTTGAATTGGGAGTCCAGTTAATGCCTGGTCTTCCCCACTCGTCCCCCACTTCACGCAGAGAGTCTATAGAGAGTTTGCAGAGAGTCATGCCGGACTTTGTTCGTTTATACCCGGTGATAATTCTTGCAGCCACCCCTTTGTGGAGAGAATGGGAAGCGGGAATCTATACACCCTTGAGTTTGGACGAAGCAATCGATATCTGTGTGGAATATTGTGAATGGGCAGAAAAAAATGGGGTTGAGGTTATTAAAATCGGCATACCATCTCTGCATAAAAGCAGCAAATATGCCGGACCATATCATCCGGCGTTCGGGGAATTAGTCAAAGGCGAAAGGTTGATCCGAAAAATTGTGCAAGGCATCAGCCCCGATTGCATCATACATCTTGAGGAAAAGGAAATTTCTCTATTGACAGGACACAAGGGCTATAATTTGATAAAATTATGGAAGAGGCTTGAAAAGTGCTTTGTACAGAACGTGCAGTTTTCAGACCGTAGGATAACTAAAGTAGGTTGGCTGCCCTCAGCCGACTAAAGAAAGATACTTAAAAACACAGAAGGACAGACGAGAGCGTCTATCCTACAAAAGTAGGTTGGCTGCCCTCAGCCGACTAAAGAAAGATACTTTGAAACATAAAGGGACAGACGAGAGCGTCTATCCTACAAAAGTAGCTAAAAACTCCGACGGATTCAAGTAAAGGAGGAAGTTTGAGACCATATATTGCGATTGTGTTATTGATTGTGGTAGCTTTATTGTTGACAAGCTGTAACATTAAGAAATTCTCCATGCCCACCTGGGACGTAAACCTGAATATCCCCTTGCTAAATGAGAAGTTCTTTGTATCGGACTTGATTGACAGCGTTAACTTTTTCGCGGGTGATAACAATAGCATCATCTTTCAGACATCAGGGACACTGGACACATCACCTATCGGTGAAATCCCTGTTCCTATGGATGTTGATACGGGGGAGCTTAACCTGCAATCCGGTATTGAAATGACCAATGCTTTCCCGCTGAGTAATTTGCAAACAGGGCGGGAAATAGCTTATGGTTTGATTTCTGATGGAGGGTTGCGTGTCACATTTTCCGGCATGCACTCATCAGTATCCCTTGTTACCCTGACATTGACAAACGTTATAAATGAAAATGGCGCGCTGACTATCGACTATGACGGAAATGAAGGCGGTTATCTCATTCCCTTAGCCGGATATCAGGTTGGAACACCAGGCTCAAATACAATAGTCCAGAATATTGACTTTACAGTCTCAATCGTATCCACGGAAGATCCCGGCACCAGCGTGGGTTCTTTGCGGTTGAGCATGATTGATGATTTGGTCTTTACTGAGTTTCGGGGCAGGATTCCATCTTTTACCATCGATGTGGTCGATAATCAGTCTCATATTGAGATTTCATATCCGTGGGGGATTGAAAATGCCATTCAACTGCAGGATGCCAATATCGTACTGCATGTTGAGAGTCCCATAGCATATCCCTGCGTAATAAACGGAGACTTTTATGCTATCAACTATACTACCGGAATGGCTGATACAATCAGTCTTGTGGATGAGAATGGGCTTCCATACACAATAAATCCAAGGGTTGGAAATGTGCAGGGGATTACTGATATTCAATTCTCGCACAACGTTGACCAGTTGCTCAGGATTATGCCTGAATATATAGAGCTGAGAAATGCCTGGTTTGAGATTGATAACTCTGCCGGAGAAATTGGCGAACTGAACGCTACAGACGTGATAAACGGGGAATACATTGCCAATTCACCCTTTAGCTTCATTCTGTTCCCGGCGCAAATAACACCCCGCGACACAATTAAAATAGAGGTAACTTCAGAAAACAGAGATGTCATCAGGAAAAACGTGCTCAGCGCTACTATGCAGATAGGGATACTCAATCAGTTGCCCATTGGAGCTGAAACTACTATGTATTTTGGCACCAGCCCTGTGATAGACACTGCAGATACAACCACTTATGAATTGAAGGTGGTGGCTCATATATATGCCAAAGCGGTGCCCAACCTCGAACAAATAATACCGCTCAGTCTTTCGCATGACGAACTATTACTATTTACAAACCCAACCGTCTATCTTAAACAAACCTTCAGGTTTGATGCCTCAGACGGACCCGTGACCATCACTGCTTCTCCGGCAGACTATATTCAGTTGCGCAGTATGATAAACATCGCAGCTCACGTGGAGGAACAATGAAAAGATTAGTTTTGCTCATTGTCCTTGGTTCATTATTCATTATGCTTAGTCCGTTGTTTGGAACTCCGACCGCCAATTCAAATGCTTTTTTTGGAAGTTACCTCTTGAGGGCTAATGGAGCAGAAGCTGTATATTGGAATCCTGCCCTGCTCAGTGCAGATTATCAGGACGTAATCTTGCCCGGCATCAATCAAACCTTTCAGATAGCCAATAACTCTTTTGATGTGGATAACTACAACTATATCAGCGGAAGATATTTGACCTTGAAAGATAAGAAGATGATTCTGAGTAATGTTGACAACAGGCTGGTAATTGATGGGCAGATGCATATGCTGTTATTCGGCATAACCTTTGGCAATATTGCCTTTTCCACCAGCATGCATGCTCAGAGTGAAGCGCGCTTGTCCAAAAGCTATCTCAAATTAGCCCTAATTGGTAACGATGAGACTGATTATGTATTCTCCAAAAACAACAATCAACTGAATGTGCTATCCTATCAGGATGTTACTTTGGGCATTGGAGACATTGAGATTAGCAAGTATATGAAAAATGAGAGCATACCTGAAATCAGAATGGGTATCTCTGCCAGTGCTTTGCTTGGAATAGGAACGCTGGAGACAGAACATTACAAAGGTTCTTTTCATTCCGGGATGGACGGGCTGGCATTTAATCAGGACATTAAAATTAAGACCGGACTGGGCGGGATTGGAACCAAAGCTTTGCTGGGCTTTTATTCAGAACCGGTAAACAATCTGGGCGTTGGTATGAGCTTTGACAATTTGTTCGGCGTAATCAGATGGTTTGGCAGCACGGAAAGACGTTCATATTCAGTAAATGCAGATACCACTTATGTTTCAGACCTCGAAAATGATATATACACTCAAGTGGATTCCACTGAGACTATCAGAGATTTTAATACAAAGCTGCCGGTCGAGATGCGCCTGGGAGCGATATATCGATATAAAAAAGCGTCATTATCCATGGATTGGGTGCAAGGCTTTGCCGGCTCAGTGGTGACAAGCTCTGTCGGCAGAATATGCCTGGGAGCGGAATATTCGCCAATTCACCAGTTGCCGATTAGAATGGGCTTTGGCTTTGGCAACAGCGAATACCCCTGGGGAATTTCGTATGGTTTGGGATTTCATAGTAAGTTTGTGGACTGCGGATTTGGGTTTCAATCCTTCAAATCACTGTTCCCGGGATATCACTCCAAAGGGATATCGTTCTCAAGTAACCTGAGCATTCATTATTAACCTATTGCGGATAAAGTATTGATATATATCATTTCAGTAATAGTTTCAGCAGTGTTGGCTGCGGTTTTGTACTATCGTACCAAACCGGAGTTAGCCTATAAACAAAGAATCACACTGGCGGGATTTCGGTTTATCATCTTATTCTTGTTATTCCTTTTCCTGCTTACGCCCTTAGTTTACTATATAAAGAGATATCGAGAACGACCCGTCGTAATCATGCTCAAAGATACTTCTGCCAGCATGCAGATAGATCATCTGGGCAAAACCAAGGCAGCAGCTCTGGAAGCGCCCTATTCCTCACTCAGTAAAACCTACAAACAAGCGGGCTATACAGTCAAAGAACTTGAATTTGCCGATGGCTTGAAGGGAGCTAAAAACACAACCTTTATCCTTTCTGCTTTGGCACAGCTCAGAGCAACACTTTCCAAAGCACCGCTCAAAAGCATTGTGGTTTGGTCAGATGGCTGGTTTAGGGATTCTGACCTAAATATTGTGAAAGGCTATGATGTGCCAATCTCCACAGTTGCAGATACAACTCAAAATCAGAATGCAGACTTGGCTGCAACTGACCTCAGGCACAATCGGCAGGGTTATCGCAATGAGCTTGCCATGTTTGAAGCCGATATCAAATCTACCGGTTACAAGGGAGCGGCACAAGTCCAGTTCCTAATCAATAGTAGCGTTGTTGCGGAAAAGACCATATCCTTTCAAAAAGAGCCGGTTCAAACCGTAGTCTTTGACAACAGGTTTTCCCGTGTGGGACTGCACCGGATTGAAGTCAAAATCAAATCTGCCCAGTTGAATGAACGAACCCTTTCCAATAATCAGTACTCCAGCGCTATTGACATTCTGAATGATAAAGAAAAGATTTTACTCTTGACTGATGCTCCCAATTGGGACAATAAATTCATGCTCGACGCTATTCGTGAAAATAACCGGTGGCAGCCGCAGAGTATTACTGTGAAAGGCAGCGAGCTATTTCAAGGGGAACAGAAGACCACCTTGAACAATCTCGACAATGTATCCGTGATTATCATCATCAATCAAGGCACAATCCAGCTTGACAGCCGGGTCTTACAGAGCATTGTTGCCAAAGTTAATCAGGGATGCGGACTCCTCTTGTGCGGAATGCCCCTTACGCAGCTAAATGATATTCTCCCTCTGAGGCAATCAAACATCCGCAGTTCATATCAGGGGTTAATTAAATTGCTCCCGGCAGCCGGAGGTTATTCAGCTTTTCAGATACCCGCTGAAGAGCTGAGTCAAATCCCGCCGGTGGACTATTTTTATGTAGCACCCTCAGCTCAGGCAGAAGTTTTGGCAACTCTGGACAATGCACAGAAAAGCCCTGCTATAGCGGTTAGTAACCAATCAAACGGCAAGGTCGTGAGCTTTTCATTTCTAAGCCTGTGGCGTTGGCAGATGCAGAGCAAGAGCTTAGCCTACCGGAATTTTATCACAGACCTGATAGTATGGCTGAGCAATCAAGCTTCAGGGCAGATGTCAGCCCAATATCAACCCAGCTATTTCATGGGTGAGCCGATAGAAATAAAGCTAACTGCTACAGACGAGATACATAAGCTCAAGCAAAATCTTGCGCCCAGAATCAGCGTGTTTAATGCCAAAAAGGACAGTATATTCAGTGACTTTATGACGCTGGACAATGACAAATACAAAATCCGGTTCCGCCTTGATAAGCCTGATGATTACCAGTTCACGATTAAAGACGGTGCTTCAGGGCAATCCGTGCAGGGGAGATTTGTGCTGCAATCTCAAAATCTGGAAGCCAGAGATTTGGGATACAACATCCCTATGCTTAGCTGGATGGCAGTGCAAACCGGCGGCAAGTTTCTAAATTTGCAAGAGGCTATGAATTACAAGCCCATCAAGGCTGTCGAAACAGACAGAACTGAGAACAAAGAATTCCCTCTATACAAGAAATGGTATCTGCTTGCTCTATTTATCGGGCTCTTTTGTTTGGAACTCTTTTTGCGCAGAAGATGGGGACTGCTTTAATGATGACACTCATCTGCGGAAGCTATTGATGCCAAAGTTTGAACGCTTGGATTTCCCCAAAAAATACCCGATTCCGGGGTGGATAAAGGTAGCAGTGTTTGCCATATTCTTTATGGGTGTCGGAATCCACAATTGTTCTGAAAAGCAATTGACAGAGGAAATCAAGATAACCAAGGTAACTGTTACGGAATACTCCAAAGTACATATCGAAGTACAATACTCTATATCCAATTACTCACATATTGATAGAGACGTCTGGCTGCTTTTGACTGCTTATAACACAGAAGGTGTGGAATTGGGCAGTTCTTTGTTTCAGGTTACGGCAAAAGCCGGAAAGGTACAACCTATGATAAAGATAATGGACAAACTGCCGAGAGCATTAAACATTGACGAAAAGCCCGGCAAGGCAACTGTAGTTCTATACAAAAGGAAGGTAATATAATGAGGAACGAACCCGAGCAGATAACACCCCTGGCAAATGCTCTGATGCTGATGGAACAAATTGGATTATCATTACCCTTTGGCATTATGGTATCAAATATTGATGGCATCGTTTTATACAAAAACAGCATTTTTGAAACATGGCTGCCTGAGTATCCGGTTGATAACAAGCTCTGGTTTATCCAAATGTACCCTTATCTGGAGCAGGAAGAGGATCAAGAGCAAGAAAAACAGAAGGAACCAAATCTAAAAGGCAAATCCCTAAACTGGCTTCTTAAAAATCGCATCGACAACGATTCCACAATGGAAATATGCTGGCAGGGTCAAAAACAGTTCTTCAGAATTCGCACAAATCCTCTTGTCAACGAAAGAAATGAGATTTGCGGTTTAGTTGAAATAACTGAGAACATTACAGAAATCAAGCATCTGGAGAAATCTCTCCAGCATTCACGGCGATTTGAAACTGTGGGACGCTTGGCAAGCGGGATTGCACATGATTTCAACAACATATTGCAGGTAATAAACGGGCATAGCGAGATGTTGCTCGAAACCTATAAAAACGACCAAAAGCTGACTAAAAGCCTCGATGTTATCCTGACTTCCGGGCAAAAAGCTTCAGCACTTACCAGACAGTTGTTGTTGTTCAGCCGCAGGCAACAGAATGAATTTAAGCAAGTTCATTTTGAGACTCTTTTGAACAATATGCAGAAACTCTTGGGCAGAATGTTGGGCGAAGACATCAAGATGAAGTTTGAATGCTGTGACAAGGATCATGCCATTGACGGTGATGAGAGCCAAATTGAACAGATTGTCATGAATCTGGCGATTAATGCCCGGGATGCGATGCCTAATGGGGGGGAGATTAATATCAATATTGACACTTGTGAGGTTGATGCGGAGCAAGTGGCTCTTTCGCTGGAAACAAGGGCAGGGCTATCTGTACCGCAGCCTTTCAATAAGCCGGGCAAGTATCTGTGCTTTATGTTTTCAGACACAGGTTGCGGAATACCCAAGAATGTTGTGGACCATATCTTCGAACCGTTTTTCACAACCAAAGAATCAGGGCGCGGTACCGGTCTTGGTTTAGCTACAGTTTATAGTATTATCAAACAGCATCAGGGATTTATTACGGTTGACAGTACCATTAATGAAGGCACAGTGTTCAAAATCTATTTTCCGTTATCTGAAGCACAAAAACAAGCAGAATCAATACACACAGAGTCGGCTCCTGTACCCTGCGGGAAAGAAAGCGTTCTTATTATTGAAGATGATGAGCTGGTTAGAGATTTGGCATCTCAGGTTCTGAGCAATTTTGGCTATAAAGTTCAGTGCGCCTCAAATCTGAATCAGGCGCACAGTCTGGTTAAATCCAACCGTTTTGATCTATTCCTGATTGATATTGTGTTACCTGACGGCAATGGAGTTGATTTTATCGAAAAGATTAAAGACGATAATACCCATGCAGCTTTCATCCTCTCCAGCGGTTACACCGAAGATAAACCCCAGATAAAGCACACAATTCACATGGGATATTCTTTTCTGCATAAGCCTTACACGATAAACTCCCTGCTCAATGCCTGCAGGGATGCTTTGAAAAACAAGGGCATTTGCTCCCAATAAGAAACCGGCATGCTATAAAAAACAAGAGCTTTTAGCTTTAACAAAAAAAACGGGTATTACTACCCGTTTTTTTAATGATTGTGTTTACCTTTGTATGCTATTACTATTTACCCGGTGCAGGTGTTTCAGCAGGAGCAGCAGTAGTATCAACAGGCATAACAGCAGTTGTATCAACGGCTGTCATTGTTGAATCGACTGGGGCTTCTTCAGCTTTGGGTTTGCAACCGAAAGCAATGACGCTACCAAGCAGCATAACAACGATTAAGGCGATTAAAGCGATTTTCTTTAAGCTCATGATTCCTCCATGTTTTTTTTTCTGGTGACTAAAAGTCTTTTTTACATTACTTAGTTTTTGAATCCGCAAATTCTTGGCAAGAAAAATCTTTGAGTTACCTCAAAAACAATCCATTTTCATTAACACAAGACTAATACACATCTATTGATTAGGTCGTTATGGTAGCCATACTATTGGGCTCTCTTTTTTTGGCAAGTTATTTTTTTAAAAGGAACTATCCAGACCAATGTGAAGTAGCCCTGCGTTCAGGTTTGAAAGCTGCTTGTTCGTTATTGAGAGGGCATAATTTATGCTCATCACACCCAGTTTAGTTTGTAAAGAAAAGCCGACTCCCACCCCCCATAAATCAGTTTTTATCTTGTCCGATTCTTGTTGTAAAAAGCCGTCATCCACGAGCAGATAGACTCGGGAATCTCTGGATAGTAAATAACGCAATTCAGTATTTATCCAGCCCAAACGCCAACTACTGAAAGCAGCTTCATTATATCCCCTGATGGAATTGAATCCCCCCAGCTTATACTGTTCATAATCTTTCACTTTTGAATCTGATATTTCTCTGTAATGACCGCTAAAAGCAAACACGAATTTATGCGCAAGCGGTAGATATGTGTGGTAATCAAGCTCATTAATCGGCGTCGTTTTATTCTGCTCCTGGGTTTTGCTGAATAACCAGCCGGATTTGATTTTGAACATATTCCCGGAAGTAGGATTGGGAGCATAATCGGTTTTCTTATATTCCCAAAACAAAGATACATTGCGATAGGTTGTTTTGACTACACCAACCGAGTCCCGCGCGTCAGGGTATAAAGTCTCTGTATATAAAGCTGTTCCCAGCTTGTGATACAAAGAATTGTAGTACAATTGGATTTCCGTTTTCATGCGTGTCAAAGCAGCGCTGGAAGCCGAAGAGTCCTGTTTAGCTCTTTGAAAAGCAAGATCTCCTGCCACCGGATATTTGTAAAAACCTGCTTCGTGATATGAAAGCTCCAGAACTTGGTAATCAGTCTTCAGCTTTTTCCAATACAGCGACAACGCCCTGTCTGTACCCCATAGGTTTAAGAACTGAATATTTATGTAACCGTTCAGATTACGTTTTTGACTGTTTGGATTGGTCGCCAGCCCAAATACACCTTCAGCCTTGGTCATTTTTGCCTCTTCAATCTCAATGCCGAGTGTGGCAGCATCCAAAGGAGTAATCTGACAGTCTTTGATATATTGCTTTTGCAGCAGGTTGTTTTCAGCCTGCACAAGTATCTCCGGTGTGATGAGCCGTGTTTGAGCCAGACCGCTGATTCTCAGCAAAGTATTGGTTCTGGTAATTTTATTACCGCTGAATTTATACTTTTCCATTTTGAACAAGGGACCTTCGTCAATATTGATAACCGCTGACAGTTGTTTGTCCGTTGCAGTCAAAGAATCCAGTTTTACCTGCGTAAACAGGTATCCGCGCGAAGTATAGAGACTGAGAATTCTATTTTGCAGTTCCGGTAAAGCGGTCATTCTGATTTTATTTATAGTGCCAAGATCCAGTAATTGCCTGAGTTTGTCTGAAGTGAAATATTTATTCCCGGAAAACCGCAGGTCTGTCAAATATCCGTTTTGCCCTTCTGTAATATTAAAAACAAGCGTTATCCTGTTTTTCCCGTCAGGTATGATGTCTGTATGTTCGATTTGGACAAAGTAATATCCCTTTTGCACAAAATAGTCTTGCAGGCGTTCTTTAACCAGAGGAATCAGTTCCTGCTCATAAACCTGTTGGGGAGCGAAATTTAGTGATTTGATGACATCGGATGGAGAGATTGTGGTCAGTCCGTTAAGCACAATTTTGTCTAACAGCAGATTTTCTGCAGCTGCAACCTGACTCCAGATCGACAGGAGCAAAAGTATCAAGGCTGAGCGGTATTGAAAATTAAGAATGAAAAGAACTGGATTCCTGCCTGCGCAGGAATGACGGTCACTCATAACCTATAATCCTTCAAAGCGAATAGGTTATTTGGAGTTCATAGCGCACAACGTAATCTTTCATATTTCTCAGAATTAACAGCGCTTTGGACTTCATATAACCGTCCTTTTGAAACCCACATCAGCATTATGAAGTCCAAATTGCCCTTAAGTTCGATATTCTTTGACAATTTCGTCAGGCAATATGTACTCCAAAATGCTCGAGTAACTCATTTACTCCCTGTCTGCTTTCAAAACGGCAAGAAAGGCTTCTTGCGGAACATTAACGTTGCCGATTTCCTTCATCCTTTTTTTGCCTTCTTTCTGTTTTTCCAAAAGCTTGCGTTTTCTTGTGATGTCACCGCCGTAACATTTTGCTGTAACATCTTTTCTCATCGCATTGATGGTGCTTCTGGCGATGACTTTTGCTCCGATGGAAGCTTGCAAGGCAATTTTGAACAGATGCTTGGGAATTACTTCTGCCAGGGTCTCCGTAACGCTTTTACCCCAGTTGTAAGACTTGTCGGCGTGGCAGATGAAGCTCATGGCATCGACCTTTTCTCCGTTAATCAGAATATCCACTTTCACAACATCGGATTTCCTGTGTTCCAGAAAAGCGTAGTCCATTGAGGCATATCCCCGGCTGACCGTTTTCAGTTTGTCATAAAAGTCAAAGATGATTTCTATCAAAGGCATCTGATAATGCAGCGCCACGCGCTTTTCATCGATGTATTGAATATTTTGCTGGATTCCTCTCCGTTCCTGAGCAAGCTTCATAATATTGCCGATATAGTCCGTTGGCACAATGATTTCGGTTTCCATAATGGGTTCCATAACTTCATCTATTTTGGAAGGGTCTGGGAAATCTATCGGATTGTAAACAATGATATCGCTGCCGTCCCGTAGTTTGATGAGAAAGCGCACGCTCGGAGTGGTCGCAATGATGGGCACGTTATATTCGCGATAAAGGCGTTCTTTGACAATTTCCAGATGCAACATGCCGAGGAAACCGCACCGGAATCCATAGCCCAAAGCTGCGGATGCTTCCTTTTCATAAATCAGGGAAGCGTCATTGAGTTTGAGCTTGGCTATGGCTTCCACCAGATTTTCATAGTCTTCACCGTTGATGGGGAAAATACCGCTGTAAACCATGGGTTTGGGTTCCTGAAAGCCACCTAAGGCTTCAGGACATCCGTTTTTGGCAAGTGTAATCGTGTCTCCGACCCTGGCGTCTGCCACTTCTTTGATATTGGCAATGATATATCCTGCTTCTCCGGAAGTTAAACCGTCCTGTGGAATAAATTTGAGTCCCAGGTAACCGATTTCTTCGATATCGTGCTCGTGGGCGTTGGAAAATAGTTTAATCCTGTCACCCTTTTTCAGCGAGCCGTCAAACATTCTGACCAAAACAACCACGCCGCGATAAACGTCATAATAGGAATCAAAGATTAAAGCTTTGGGCGGATGGCTGTCAACCCCTTTGGGAGCGGGCAAAAACTTACAAATTGCATCCAACAGCAATTCAACATTTTCGCCGGTTTTGGCGCTAACTTTGACAATTTCCTCGGGCAAAACCCCGATAATTTCCATCAAATCATGTTCAGTGCCTTCGACATCAGCCTTGGGCAAATCAATTTTATTGATGACGGGCAGCACATCCAGGTTATTATCCAGCGCCAGATAAAGGTTGCTCATTGTCTGAGCTTCAATGCCCTGAGCCGCATCCACCAGTAAAACTGCACCTTCACATGAGGCTAAAGCCCGCGATACTTCATAGCTAAAGTCCACGTGTCCGGGTGTGTCAATCAGGTTCAAAACATAGGTTTCTCCATTGTAATCCCAGGTCATGCGGATAGCGTGGCTTTTGATGGTGATGCCTTTTTCGCGTTCCAGGTCCATATCATCCAAAACCTGAGCCACAGCTCCGTTTTTATCAATCACGTGTGTCAATTCCAACAGCCGGTCTGCCAAGGTTGATTTACCGTGGTCTATGTGTGCAATAATGCAGAAATTACGTATGTATTCTTGTCTCAATGTGTTTTCCTCCACATTGTGTCACTTTCTTTGCAAACACGCTGATTTGTCAACTGCAAACAGTATCACGGGATTATTCCTGTTGGCTGCAGAAGTTTTGAAACAGACAGTGGCGTACATTTTACAGACGTAGGTCATGCGCCCTCGCTTGACTAAAGAGCAATATTTTCTGAATCGACACAATTGCCGCATCTACCGAAGTGTAGTTCTGCATTTATGCAGGTTTACATTGAATTAGCTCGCTTTCAATCTTTAAAAACCTGCATAAATGCAGAACTACACCTTTTTACCCTTTTTTCGGCATAAGGTCAAGCGTAAGTCAAGCGTAATATTATTACGCTTGACTTACGCTTGATCAAGAGAAGAAAGTGAGAGAAAATTGTGTAGTTTCCTGATTTTGGTTGACAACTAAAGTGAGGAGAGTTATGAAACGCAAAGCAAAGAAAGCAGTTAGCTACTCAGAGAGCTATAAGCAGTATGTAGTATATGCAGTTATGCGTGATGGA
>Ga0247841_10003837_pt1 | contig 27004 bp, 43 predicted proteins | sample LaCruzMarch2015__2_FD_192410 | JGI IMG/M metagenome (GOLD analysis project Ga0247841, IMG submission 192410) | Freshwater microbial communities from meromictic Lake La Cruz, Castile-La Mancha, Spain - LaCruzMarch2015_18m | ecosystem: Environmental > Aquatic > Freshwater > Lake | place: Spain... | reverse complement strand
GTTGTCTTTGATAAAAAAGGAATCCAGATAAAAACGAATATGGTAACAAGAACGAAGAATAGAATGGATCTTGAAAACACTCGAATAACGAACGGTGATTTTAGGGCAAAGTATGGTGACTTCATAAAAGAACTTTCAAGTGAAATGACAATAAATCCAGAAGTAAGACAGTTTATAACTGATGTAGAAATGATAAGAATTGATTGTGAAACTCATAATACTCGTCTACCGAAGGTTGGTATGGAAGTATTTCATTCTAATGAGAAAAAGATTAATAGATATATACAACGATATGCAGAAGAACAGATGAAAACTTTACCCGATATTTTAAGAAAACAAACGACAGAACCTTGGGAAGTTAGTGTAGATTCGTATTGTGGATATTCAGAAGCAAAAATGAGTTGTATTATAAGACATAGAGATAATCCAGGGGAAGATTTAATTGATATGAATGTTAATCTTCACGTAAATGATGGCTATGTGGATAGATCAACAATAAATGAAAAACTATTTCATCGAGAAGATCTAATTGTGGAATTTAATTCAAAGCCTCATTTAAGAATAGATCCCTGTAAATTTGACCAAAGCGAATTTCTAAAAAGTCTTTGGGGATTAAAAGGAAGGTTATACAAAGATCTTGCGGAAGACTTAGAATCATCTTTAAAAAATGTAGAAAGGTATGAACAGACGTTAAGAAGGCTGGAGGACGTTTATAATCGTGGAGCTATCATTTGTAAGAAACGATACGAAACTATAATAACCGATATGACGATGGCTTCCAATATTGCTCAGGTATTTTGATATCAGGTGACTAAATGGGTATCGGGTTTGAGCTTAAAAGGGCGACAGGGTTAGCAATCTGCAGGATCTGTAAGAAAAAGATTGCTGCTGGACTTGGATCAATATATATAACTTCTAGATACGAGGGAGTATATCAAATTCATTCCAATCCTCTAAATTGTTCGTCAGAACGGATGATAGAATTGGGGGCAAAACGGCATTCAAATATAGAAGATGTCGATATGATAAATGAGTTATGAGACCTATACCTTTATATACTTTCGGAGGTATATATACTATACTCTAAATAATGAAAAAAGGGGTGGAGACTATGCTTGATGAAATGTGGAACAAGGATGTAGAAACAATGACGAAAGAGGAAAAGGAACAGCATATTAAGGATATACTACTTACTGTCGCCAAGCAAAACAACGAATTAATCGTAAATGGAGATGAAATTTTAAAGCATAACTTCTTTAACTTGGATGCTACTTCGGAAGACCTTCGGTATTTCTTTTCATCAGAGTTTTCAAAGAAATATACAGGTAGGCTCAAACTAACAATTCTCCTTAATAATCCTCTTACTAAACTCTATTACACGATAGATTGTTCAAGAAAACACCCGATTCTAAGAAGCGATGGTATTTACTTGTTTTCGCTTGAGGAATTTGTAGACATATATAAGAATAGTCCTAAGAAGGTTGTTAAGAATAGCAAAACCGATGACGTTGTTGAACCTGTAATAGTAGAACAGTTGGACAAAATAATTGACTTTATGGACTACTATATCTCGTTAAAAAGGGTATTAAGGGCTAATGCTACGGATGCTATCAAAATGTCTACGATGAAAAGTCTGTTTTGTATTTCTGGAACAAAGAGGACAGATGTAAATGATGAAGTTATAGATCCTTCGGATAAGGCTCTTTATCATCTAAGTTCTAATATTTCTACAACATCTGATTTGAAAATGGATGATATAAAGCATCTAGAAACAACATACACAAAAAGTTGGAAGGGAGAGTGGGCTTCATCACACATAATGTGGTCACCACACTTTGACGTATTGCGTATAAAGAAACTGACTTCGGTAATAACATATGATTTATTGGAAAAGGCGGTAATGATACAGGTTCTTATTCCATTGTCTTCATATTACGACACAGCCGAAAACAGCCAAATAGTATCGGTAAAGATTCATGGAAATATGGAATTGTTCAATCAGTATTGGGGAAAAGTAAAGGAACGTGGAATACGGTGTTTTTCAGATGGCGTGCTTGGAGAACATAAAAAGTCAATAATGGATATGTTTTCAACGATTAAGGCGTCAAAGGACGTTCAGAAAGCAATATTTTAGGTGATATAATGGAACACGATAGTATGGAACTAAGAAGTAAGAAATATGGAATTTCTTTATCAGTAGATAAGGAACATTTTAAAGACGTTGAGATTGTTTTTATCAAGAAGGACTATGATGGTGACCGTGTTGAATCTTCGGCTATAAACCTTAATGGTCTTCTTGATATGCAAGGTAAGATTGATAGTTCGGTTAGTAACCGATTATTGGAAATTCATAATAGATACGAAATAGAGAAAAAGAAATTATGGGATGATATTCGTTCTCTTGAAAAGAAACTACAAGAAGTAAGAACAGAAAATGAAGCACTAAGAACAGTGCTAACATCAAAATTCACGAAAGTAGAACAATAAGAGGTGAAGAAATGGAACACGAAAAAGGAAAAAAGATGGCTGTGGTTTTATCTCTTAGTAAGGAAGAGATAGGAGAATGTGCTAATGATATCCTTGATGTTTTTGTAAAGCACATGGAGACTAAAAAGGATGAAGGAAATGTGACACAAGAAGATTTCTATAAACACTATTCTACATTTCTTCTTGCCCTTGGATTTGCTGAAGCTAAGATAATAAAGGGAGGGATAGAAGTTTATCATATGGAAAAAACTCATATGATAAAGCAACTTGAATACAATAGAAAAGAAATCTATGAAGAACTTGGAATAAGTGTTGATTCATATGGTGACAAAAAGGATTAAATTAACAACGAAGCGTAGAGAAGCCGATATGGAAGAAACGCTCTCTCCTAAACTTCGAAACATTGCTAAATCGTTAAAAACCGACGGATGGAAGATGGTTATTGAAGAATCTACATACCTTGTATTGAAGTATGAGCCAAAAAAGAAGGTGGTTTTGGATGGCTAAAGAAAAATACGATATGAAAGTTAAAGGTGGTCAGGGCGGAAATTATTTTGTTTCCTCAGAAGCAATCGCTGATAAAGAATATGAAATTCATATTGACGAATATAGACAGGAGCATACCTGTAATTGTATAGCATTCAAGATGGGAAAACGTAATCCGTGCAAGCACATCATAAAAGTTTTGGAAGAACGAGAAAAGGGTATATATTCAACGGATTAGGTGATATTATGAAGTTTGGAACAGGGATAATAACGAATAGCAAAACACGAAAAGAGGTGGATACTTTTCTCAATAAGGTATTCAAAAGAATGGGAAAGGAACAGGGATTTCAAGTTGATGAAATTTATACTGATGACTTTGTAGTCACACGAAAAGAAAATGCCGATTAGGTGTTGTTATGGAAGATATCAAGGAAATACAAATAACAAAAATAGACAAGGAATACTTTGATACTCTTTCTGAAGAACAGATAATTGATCTAAAGTTCTTTAGAAAACAATTCAAAGATAAAGTTGTATTTCATAAGTATAGGGGAAGACATTGGATACTGATGGAAGAACATCAGATGATAGGAATAGGAAAAGGGGAAATAGAATCTATAAAAAAGTTTGATACTGAAGTAGATGTTGAAATATCAGAGTATATGTGGGCTTCTATAAGACCATTCTTTGGAAGAGCGTCTAAGATGTTGAAAAGGTCAGGACACCCTTTTACGCTTTGTCTCAACAGTGGAATGATGTTATATGTTGCTCCAAAATACATGGATAACAGTAGTGATTGATATTCACACGCAAATAAAAAAGTGCGTATGGAACTATGAGGAACCTGAGGTGGTTAAATGAAAGTGAAAATAAGTGACGAGGGGACCGAAATTGAGGGAACACCCGAGGAAGTATCACAGATGATGGCTTCTTTAAAAGGGATGCTTCCAAAAAAGCAAAAACATGAGGAAACCGTTTGTTGTAGCCCCGAACAAAAAGTTGCCCGAAATTACCGCAAAATAAGAAAAACAGGGAACAGCGAATTGGAGCCTGTAAAAATGTCCGGAGCGGCACGACGATGGAAAAAGAAAATAAAGTGGAAGAAAATTATCGGGGCAACTCTGTCGTCAAAACTTGACCCGTATGTGTCGGGGAGCACTCCCCAGAAAATGTTTCCAGAAATAGCGGAAAGATTTGCTGTAGAAAATGGATTGAAGCCCACGAAGAGAGTTCTAAAAAGAATTCTATCAAGGGTAGCATGGATCCATTACAACAAACAAGGAAACGAGAAACCTATATAAATGTTTTTGTTTTTGTTCTTAAAGAAAGGGGAAACCTTTTTAAAGATATTGCAATATCTTTTTAAAGGTTTTCATTTCCCCCTTCTTTATAAACCCGAAAACGCCAAAATAACCAAAAAGGTTTTATACTTTCGGAGTGTAAAAAGTAATGCCCTTATAGGCTTCCGCCTGAACGCTTAAAAACGGAGTTTAAAAGCGTTTTGGTAGAAGAAATAAGGGGGTATCAACGGCTAAAATGTAGCCAAAAAGGTGAACCTATGGAAGAAACGGAAACCGAGTATCCGTGTGATTTTCAGGAGAGGAAGAATAAGCTCTTAAATACTCTTGGAGAACCATTGAAAAGTCTCATGGATATATCATATAATTATGGAGACAAGGAGATCCCTTCTTCTGAGGATCTTTTATACTTATATAGAAACATTGAACTTCATGACAAAAAATTGTTTGATGTAATCCAAGAAAGAATAAAGGATGAAGAAAAGACTATGGAACAACTATTGCACGAAATGAAAAACGTTTGAGGTGAAACACTTGAAAATTCGCTTCAAACGACCTAAATATAACCATAATCGTTCCAATCCTTCAGACTACGAAAAGAGGATTCAACGAGAATCCAGATATAGACCATCTGAAGAAGAGGAACGAGCACAAGAGTCTGTTTTATTATTCAATAAGTGCCCAAACAACGATGGACATCAATTTAGAACAATTAGTGGTCATGGAATGAAATATGAAAGTGCCTGTGTGTTCTGTGGCTTAATAAAGCATGAATGGTGGGCACGATCATGTGAAGGAATAAAGAATTATAGAGGATTGAATCTAAGAAGTTATCCAAGTAAAGGAGAAGAAATTGACTTTAGATCCAGTTCAGATTGGAAGAAAAAGACAAAGGGTGACAAAGATGTATAAAATAAATAGCATATCAATTTCATTGAAACTATCCGAATACTTTGAAGGAGCAACTGGAATCGATTTATATCGAATGAAAACAGAACATACAGAAATAATAAGATATGATCCAGAAGTTCATCATGCTGGATTTATAAAATCGGAAAAAAATGGACATAAAGTTAGTGCAACGTTATTTTCAAAGGGTGCAGATGGCGGATCTCCAACGGTAATACTTGTTGGATGTAAAACTGAACAAGAAGTCGTGGAAGAAATAAAGAGAATCTGTGATCTTATAAAAGATTATGTCGTGGTAAATAAAAAATAAACCGCAAGGGTTTTAAAAAAGTTCGGTCGAAACCCCTGCCTATCCTTCCTTATCTCGGTTCCGAAGGGTAGGCAGGGGCGACAAACAACAGGTGAAATGGTGGGATTGACCTTTAAATGTCCAGTGTGTCATAAAGATGAGTTAGATCAGGAAGCAATGCATCCACATGAGATATATTGTAAAAATTGTGGATGGTCTTGTGAACCACATGAAATTGGGGTGAGGGAAGATGGTATTTATCAAGTATTGTGATATCGAAAGGTTAAACACCGAAGAGACTGAAAGTATATTCAGTCATCCTGATGACGAAATAGTAATAGAAGAAAAGGTAGATGGTGGAAATGGTGCTTTCTGGTTAGAGGAAGGTATCATTCACGTTTCTAGTAGAAATAGAGATTTAACAAAGGAGCATGATGAAAAGACCTTCAAAGTTCAGCGTGAAGAGTTAATGAAAATACTGGAAAGTCAAAAAGAAAACATAAATTCAAACTATATATATTATATTGAGTGGATGCAGAAACATACAATAAGTTATGGAAAGGACATTCCTCCAATAATAGGTCTAGATATCTTACCAATAGAAGGAGCTTTTGGAAAGAAGCCTTGCTTTATTGGAAGGAGAGCTAAAGAAATTGAGTTTGCTAAGATAAGCATACCGTGTGTCAATTTAAAAGGTATCTTTAAAGTCAAAGAGCTAACCGATGATCTTTATAAACAATTCCTGGAGAAATCGGCATACTACGATGGAAAACCCGAGGGGTTGTGTCTGAAACTCTATGGTAGAACTAATGTATGGGGTAGGCAAATCTTTGCTAAGATGGTGCTAGATGAGTTTAAGGAGATGAACAGGGCAGTGTTTGGAGGCTTAAAGAAGGATACTTCTGATACCTTTAAGATAGTTGATACCTATTGCACAGAGGCTAGAATACGGAAAAGAGTATTAGCCTTAACAAATGAAGGTGGATACCCTCTTGATAGAAAGCTAATGCATTTCTTACCAATAGCAGTATGTCAGGATATCTTTAAGGAAGAAACAGGCGATATATTGAAAAACTACAAAGATATATCATTAGGAACTTTAAAACAGCTCGTGGCTAAAAAATGCTTAGAACAAATAGACCTTATGATAATTGAGAAACATAAAGAGGTGGTATAATGGAAACCTGTAAATTCTGCAATAGGTTGGCAACAAGAAACTATCAGAAAGTTTGGATAATGTGGACTCTTGACAGTGAAGGAAAATATTCTAAGCAAGCCAAACAAAAGTTTGATATACAAGAACCGATAGAAGACGATAATGTCCACACATGCGATGACTGTGGTGTAGCGTTTGAAAATGGAGTATTGGGGTGAATGTATGGTTGATGAAGAAGTTGGAGAGGAAGTAAAATACGATATTAATACGATTACTTCAGCGATTAGATTTTATATGTTGGACATGAATAAGACTGGAGAAGCAATAGTGATAATGGATAAGGATGCTCCAAAAGATAGAAAGTATTTAATTAGTCATTTTCAACATAGAGGAACACAAGAACACAGAGCACTTATTGCCTATATAGCAATAGAAGAAGCATGGCAAATAATGAATCGAAATATTAAGCAAGGAAAGGAAGTTTCTAAAGAAACAAAGGAATTGTTAGATAATCTTAAACTACATATGGTAGCATGGATGAAATCAATGGGTATGAATGAAGTTAAAGTTGATGTTGAAGATAAGAGGACTGGTTGAATGGAACATCCAATAAGGATACTTTGTTGCACAAGGTGTGGTTATTTATCTATATCATCTGCATCAATAAGATATAGGTGTCGGGGTTGTAAAACCACATCTCCATTAAAATATTATGACCATTGGACAATTGGTCCTTTTAAGACTGAAGATCATGCAAAGAAGTTTTTAGAACGAAATGAAAGATCAATAAAATTGGGAGGTAATGAAGTATGGCTAAGACTCAGAGAAGCGTTTGCCCAAAATGCAGAGGAAGATCCTATGTGGAAAGTAGGGCGTCGGGGTCTATGATGTGTGTTAATCCAAAATGTAGATATAAGGAAGGTGAAATTTAATGAGACCATTTGCTTTTTATCTTCATCCAACTGAATGCAAAAATCGATTAATTAAGGTCACGGATTTGACTCAAAAGAATATCACTGCAGGTGGATGGTATCTTTATCTTATTAGTGTTGAAGATCACAGTATAACAGGCGATGGAACCGTGATAACTGAAGATGGTGGAGTAGAATTTAGGTATATTCCACAAAAGAAAGAACCAATGGAAAATAGATGTTCTTATGTATTTCCATTTAAGATGATTGCATTTAATGGAGATAGAACTATGATGTTTCCAATAGAAAGAAAAGATATAATACACCACCTTTATAAATTCATAAAATACTTGGAACAAGATGAAAGATTTATTCATGATGGAACGTTTAATGAAAGAATGAAGCTAATGAAACAAATGATTAAAAGAGATTTAAACAGGTGGTTAGATACAGAAGAACTTTTATTATAGTTGGTATTTGAATACGAAGCAAAAAACTTTATGTGATTACTATGGCACATTCACTAAGATTGTATAACCGTAAATTTATGCGAGCAGATTCTTTTCGCCAAGGAGTTAAAAGAATAGTGAAAAAAGATTATCATACTTGTATGGAATGTGGAAGATATGAACGTCAATTATGTCTAGGACTATGTGGAAGATGCTATGCAAGATATAGATACTGGACTATTCCAGAATATAGAGAACGTGAACTACAAAGAAGTGCAGAACAACGGAAAAAGAAGGTGATGAAACGGTCAGATTTAAGTTTAAGAAACGATTGGCTGACCTTGGCTTTCAAGAAGTTGATAGGTGGAGCAATAAATATACGATTGATACCCTAAGAACGAATAGGACACTTGAAGGAAAGTTGTGTGTTTTATGCGGTGCAACAAGTTATATGACCTATCATCACTTGGTTCCAAGATCAAAAGGTGGAAGAAGAAATGAGAAAATGCCTATGTGTGTGGAATGTCATTCATTTCTTCATAGGACATTTTCTAACAATACATTGATGCAAGTATTGAATACAGTAGAAAAGTTGAAAGAAAACTATCAGGTTGAGTTGTTTTTAAGGGAAAAGAGGGATGCACATGAACAAGAAACCACCAATACAACGGTCAGTAATGAAGATGAACCTAATAAAGTTGGTTAGAAATTATAGGCGTATTCTTCCAGAAAACGTCTATATGAGACGCATTTATACTACCGATGGATTAGGTGGTATAAGAATGAAAAAGATAATGTTCCCTGTTCCTGGAGGACCATTTATCACCGAAAAGGCAGTGACGATTCATTATAGAGGAATGACTGTCTTTTCAATAAAGGAAAAGTTATTTGATGAGTTTGATACAGCATTTAAGTATGCAGTTAGCAATTTGAGGTGAGATTATGGGAAAAATAACAAAACCTATGTTGGCAGGAACTCTAGATGATATAGATAAGTTAGAATATCCTCTTCTTGCCACACCAAAATTAGATGGTGTCAGGTGCTTAATCGTAGGAGGAGTTGCTATGACACGAAGCTTTAAGCCATTTCCTAATACGCATATTAGAACTGAAGTCAGCAAATTACCTGAAGGATTTGATGGTGAAATCGTAGTTAAAGGAAAGGCGTTTAATGAAATTACCCACGATGTTATGAGAGAAGATGGAACTCCATCATTTACATATGCTGTATTTGATTACTGTACTGAACTTTCTATGGAATATAGCCTAAGAATGGAATATTTAAAGGAAGCAATTGTTCCTAATTTCGTGGAGAAGATATTACCAAAAGAAATAAAATCAAAAGATGAACTTCTAGAATATGAAACTAAATGTCTTTCTGAAGGCTATGAAGGAGTGATGCTAAGAAAACCAAGTGGAAAGTATAAGTTAGGTCGTTCTACTGCTAAAGAAGGGTTGCTTTTAAAAATGAAACGATTCACTGACTCTGAAGCTGAGATATTAGAAATAGTTGAACAGACAACGAATAACAATATTGCTGAAAAAGATGCATTTGGACATTCGAAACGTTCTAGTGCAATGTCAGGATTAGTTGGAGCTAATACGATGGGATCTTTAAAAGTTAAGGACATAAAAACTGGAGTAGAGTTTGGATTAGGAACAGGATTTTCAAGTGAACAAAGGAACGACATATGGAAGAATAAAAAGGACTTAATAGGAAAGATTGTTCGTTATAAATATCAGAGTATTGGGACATTAAACCTTCCACGGTTTCCTTCATTTCAAGGTATTCGAAGTGAATTGGATATCTAAAGAAATCAATTTCTAGGAATACTTTTATATACTTCAAACGCTATAATATACTTTGCGGTGACCAAATGAAACATAAGGTTGACATTGAACGCATTGGTAAAACGATACTTCAAATGCTAAAAGATCATGATTATCTTGAATGTATAAAATGTAAAGAAACCAAATTTCAAATCAATGTTGTTTCTATAAAAGAAAGAAGGATTCATGGAATGATGGTATGTTCTACTTGTGGTAAATCTACAAATATAACTATAGATTTGGACGAACAAACGGAGAAGGTGGAATAGTTCCTTCGCCCCAATTTGAATCTAGATCTTCTTGTTGTCCTAATGCTGTTGGAATTATTTCTTGTTTTATCGCTGTTTGTGGAGGGAAAGGATAGAATGTGACCATAGGCTTGTTAGGATTTCCTGTGAGTAAAGCCCACTTCTTAACTTTCTTATTAGCATCGTATTCTAGATTCTTAAGATCCCTTATTAGATAATCATCTAGAGCAAACTTTTCCTGTATGAGTTTTATTAGTTTGTCATTCTTAATTCTCGTGGTACAAAGGTAATCGACATGGCGTAGAAACTCAGCCGAAATCATTTGAGGTTGTTGTGTAATACCTATAACTCCCCATCCAAATTGCCTTCCTTTTGAAAGTAATTGATTTATTTGCGCACGAGAAGGACTTTCCCTTATGTTTTCTCTTGGACAAAGCACATCGGCTTCGTCAATAACGACAAAAGTAGGCATAGAAGTGACACCTTCGTGCCCTTTCGTATTGATGTAAGTTTGACGATCTGTCCATATTTGAGCAATGGCAATTTTTAAATAGCAAGAAGATATATAGGATTTAGTCATGTCCAAGTCGGCTTCCAATACAACGATCTTCTTTTGAGCTAGGTCAGATACAAAGTTAGCAGCATGAACTGTCTTAGTTTTTACAGGCTTTCCATTATCGTCTACTTCTAAGATAAGTTTTTGTCCATCTTCACCTATAATACCTGAATCTACTCTTTCTTTAAGAGCGATATCCATGGCTGCAGAAACAGACTTAACCTTAGACCCTGCCCTTTCACGTTCCTTAATAATGAACTTCTTGTATTCGTTGATTAAAATTCTAAATCCTTTTATAGTTTTCGGAACACGTCTTGCTAATATCCATTCGAGTGCCCTACCAGCGGGAGTCTTTTCCTCAATATTGAAAAATTCCTTCATGGCTTCTTTTCGTTTATTATATTCCAATGCTTCAAAGTCTCTTAGAGTAACAATGTATTCAATACCCTTTCTATCAGTCAAATCAAAGCAAGCGGGCTTATAAAATGCTGCATCATATCCCTTAGGACGAATATTATATCTCATAAGACGCTCTACCAATTCTCCATCATTCTGTGGAATATGAAGATTGGAATAATCGTATTTTGGGTCAATGAAAAAGAGATTATACCTAAACCGTTGATGTAGCTGTGAAAAGGCTAAATGTTTAACTAATTGGGTCTTGCCGTCGCCCTTAGAGGCTATTATAGCCATTCCAAATGATTTTCCATTATAGGGTATCGTTACGGGTTGCATATAATCTTCGTCAGAACAACCTAGAAGAATTTCGTTTGGCGGTATAAGATGTGATACAGGTTCTTCAGCTTCTACTGTATTATTTGTTGCCATAATGAAAGGATTTGCCTTATCAACGTTAGCCAATCCTTTGAGTATGCTATCTCCTAGCCACTTAGACTTTCTTACTTGTCTATTTCTCGAGAAAAACATAATTATCATTTATCCTTCTTTTCTTGTTTAAGTATCGTATCGTTATCTGGAACACCATTTTTAAGTAATCTAACATACATAAACTTTCCTTCTTCAGCATCTTCAAAAGAAGAACCATTAGGAGGATTTTGTAGTTCATTCCAAAAGTCGTTTGGAGGCTGTTGAGCAAGAGTATATTTAGAAGTTGAGCCTATTCTCATTGAATAGATATTGAATCTATACTTGGATCTTGCTGAAGTAAAATCTATAACTTTCCAAGGCAATTCATTAGGATTAAATCGTTGTTTCTTGACGATCATTCTTTTCTCAAACATCTTTTTTCTAAAACCTTTTTTAAACCAAAGAATGCCCATTTAAATCACTTTGAATCCATAAAGAAATTTTCTTCATTATCTAGACTATTTTCTGGTTTCTTACCATTTTTCAGTCTTTCACGCTTATTTTTATAATCTCTAACAAACTTATTATATTGCGCTATGTAATCATTGGTAGTGCATCCAACCTTTTCTCCTGGTATCCAAAAATTTTCATATCTATAAAATGACTTTCCATTACTTTTAACGACAGGAATCACACCTCTTCTAAAAACAACAAATCCTAATATTGCTAAATGATACATTGTTATCATATCAAATCTAATTCCTTGAGCTTCAAGTTGTTTCCTTATAAAGACTGATCTAACAGGAACATTATACTTTTTATATAAAGTGTCTAGTATTTTCATTGAATGTATTGCCTTTTCACATTCTCTAACACTAAAGACACATGCCCTTCTATGCTTATTAGATTTTATGGATATCGGCATTTAAATCCACCTATTTTTTCTTAAATCTAGATGAGGGCTTCTTTTCTTCTTGCGGTTGTTCTATATCTCCAGATTCATCATCATTTTCTTCTGGAGTATATGGAATTTCTTCAAGTCCACCTTTCTTATTCGTAGGTGGCTGTGTCGTAGGGGGTTGTTCTTTTGGTTTTTCATCACCCAAAACAAAATCAGTAATCATTTTTAGTATTGATTCGTTTTGTGCTTTAAGTTCCTTTATTTCCCCCTTTGTTGCAGGAGCACCAGCTTCGTCAGACTGAATCTTCTGTAGAGCTTCAGTTTGAACTTGAGCTTCCTTTGCAGCAGCTTTCTCAGCTTGCTTCTGAAGTTCTATTTCTGGATTAAAGGCAAACTCCATTTCCTTCTTTCCCTGAGTTTTAATTTCCTTATATGTGTAGTGAAGCATACCTGCTGCAAACGCTTCGGCTACATTGACTGCTGCAGATTGAATTTCTTGCCACTTAACAAACCTTCTCCAATTAGCAATAAGAAGAGCAGTGTTTTGTGCATATAGTTCAGGTTTTGTAGTAGCCAAATGAGTCATCGTTGGATTCATTTCAAAGAACTTCACAGATTGATTCATTTGTTCTGCAACTGATCTACCATCGAATGTCAGCTCTTCTGCTTCAAAAGCTTGAGCTTTTTCATTCAATAGAGTATCATACTGTTTGTATATCATCTTAATATATTCATAGGGTTGATCTTGCTGAAGTAATGTTTCAGCAACACCCCTACTTATATTAAGATGATCTTCTATTTCCTCTATTGGAGGAAATTTTGTTATGTCGATACCAGCGGTTGTTAAAGAATTAATCGCTGTATCCCTTTTCTTCACTTCCTTATTCAATTCATCTATTACAGCCTGTTGTTTGTCAACAATAGATTTCACTTCTAAGAGACTATTGATAATAGCCTCCTGCTCTCTCATCTTTGCTTCCATTTCAGCAAGCTTACGTTTATTTTCTATATCTTCCCTTACTCCAGGAGGAAGATTTTTCAATAGTTCTGAAGGCTCCATATCTTTCACCTCAAATTTTTCTTTCGGCTTCCTCAAACATTGGTCTGTATGGACGAAAGGGCATACAACTGTCTCCAACACGTATGCTATATATTCTTCCATTTTTATCAGTGAATGAAATATGAACAGTTTTACTGTCCATTCGTTTCATAAGATCAACAGCATACTTTGAAACTTCTTCAAGTTTCTCATATGGTTGCTGTTCCACTGATTCTTGCTTTATATCTTCTTCTCCCATACAAATCACCTTTTATGTTCTTTATACCAATTATATATAAGATATGCTCCAATAAAGAAACAAAGAACTCCAAATATCGTATACCCCATGATAAAAGAACCACCTATCAAAATAATTCCAAGTCCAACATTAAAAATCCCTGGCTTTGAATCATTGAATCGCTGTTCCTCATTTGGTTCCATTTGTTTTTCATCATCCATTTACATCACCTCAAACTTGTTCTTCCATTCCACCTTCTTCACCACCACTCAATGGAGAAGACATCCCTCTATTAAACCATGGTCGGGTAAATCCAAAAGAACTTTGTGGACTATTTCCATATACGCCATACATACCTTTTTTAACGCTGTTATACATTTCGGCGTATGATTTAGCAATTTCCTTATGAGACGTTTTAAGCATTTCATTTTCAGCCACAAGTGACCGTGAATGAAGTTCAGCAGAAACCTTCATTGAATTTAGATTATCAATAATATCTCCCTCTACAACTTCAAACATAGGAAGATGATCACGTGTCATTAAGTCAACAAATGATCCAACATACCTTATTGTTAATGGACTGTCTATAACTTCAAAAGGTGCTATTCTATCTCCAATCTTAAAACGAAGCTTGTTTAAGCCTGTCCGTTCGTCCTTTCCAGAAACGATAATTTCTGTCACAGTCTCATCAAAATTACCATTTTTATAGAGTATTCTTGGTTGTTTAACAGGGGGTATAGAGAATACTCTTGATTTCAATTCCTTTTCATCATCCTTTTTGAAGAATATCTTATAAAATGGTAGATTTACACCCATAAGACTAAGAATAAGAATCCCTAGTATTACTATTATCAAGAACCCCGATGCAAAAAATAACATTTTTACTTGCTCAAAATCAACTGCCATAATAATCGCCTCTAATCATATCTAACTCCTTTTGGAGGAGAGTCACCTGATTTCTTTTTTCTTAAGTATATGTATACGACTACAATAACCAATGCCGCTGCAACAGTTCCGAATAAAAGATAACTCAACACTTCCAAAAAGTTCTGTTGATTTGTTTCTCCAGTTTGACACTGTTGCAACTGATAAGTCAACTGAACTTGCTTTTGTCCATATGAATCTACTGTTGTTTGAACTTGTCTAAAAACACGCTGAATACATCCATCTATGTTTCCATTTAATAATTCCTGAGGTTCACAGATTGATTGTAACTGTCCAGGACAATAAGATATATTAGATTCTTGTATTGTTATCTTTGCTGGGCAAGAATTGATAGGTGCTGATTCATTTGAGATATTTGAAAATAATGTCTTTAAAGAATTTTTAAAATTACATGAAATCGAAAGATCACCAGTTGTGTAATTGGGCTTTTCTTCAGTTAATTCATATTTTCCAGATGGTAGTGGTGAACATACTGGACACGTTGGACATACTGGACACGTTGGACATACTAGACATGAAGAAGGACCAATGATATTTATACCTGTATCAAGATAATTAGAAAAAAGTGCTCCATATGGAATAGTCACATTAATATCTGGTTTTGGAGCAGTAACACAGGTTACATTAGTGCTTTCATCCGTCCAGTTTTGTCCAAGACGAAGGAATGGAGAATTTATAGAATGCTTGATATATGTCGTTACATTATTAGTTATGTTCGTGCAGTTTTCACCTGTGATATTATAAATAATTGGAGGATACGAAGTAACTGTGATGTTTAGTTCGGTATTAGAATAATTACCTGTTGTATTAACATTGACTTTGGCATTAGAACAGATTACTGTATTATTTCCGCTGAAAATGGAAATGTTTTGTCCTCCTAGTAGATTATATACTGTCGTGGGGGGTATAGAATCACATACTTTATAGATATAATTTGAAGCATTCATTCCAATTGAAAATTGATAAAGTGCTTGAGTTGCAAGAGTATCATCTGCAAACATATAGAAGCAATCTTTTCCTGTGGTAAATGTCACATTTTGGATGGGGAATAGAGTACCATTCATAGAAGATATGTAATTAGTAGAATATACTAACGACATACATAGTAACAATCCAACTATTAAAAATTTCATTGTTCTCCCTCCTGAGGGGCATTATTACGTGCCAATTTATCTTTTCTTAACTGTTCCTCTACCACCCATGACTTTAACTTATCGGGTGGAACACCAAGATTTTGCAGTTGTCTTGTCGTTTCTCCAATTGAGCGTGTCTTTTTATTTAACAAGTTATATGCAACATTTGTTGGAAGTTCTTTTCTTGTTATCGTTAGAACTGGCGTTGTATATTTACTTTTCAAATCATCTCCAACATAAATGGTTAATTGAAGAATGCCCTTATCTGTCTTAATTTCTACAAATCTTGTAAAAACATCTGTTGTTGGTAATATCGTTGCTGTCTTAAAACTCAAATCTTCAACTCCTGGAAGTGCATATTTAACTAATTCAAAGTTTGGAATATCATTCCAAACTTCAATGACACTTCTTATCTTTGAAACTTTTGTTTCTTCTTTATCTCCATAGATAATAAATATCATTATTATAACAGCGACAAAGTATAAAAAGATAGATGTAAGACTTATTTTCTTTTGGTAGACTTTCGTTCCAGTAGTTGGATCAACTAATTGAGGATATTCGGTGTCATCTATCAGTGGAGGAAAGAAGTGAGATACCCCTAGAACAAGAAGCACAAAGACTACTATGCCTTGAATAAGTTTCTCATTCTTTTCTATTGTTTCTTCTATTGATGCCATTATTTTTCCTCTTGACAGATTATTATATGACCATTCTTTTCTATAATTACGAATTTCTGATCAATAACCTTTTCAATATGTTCCTTTGGAATATAAACTCTTCCACCCTTAGAAAGTTTTTTACATAGGGAAGTAGCAAGAACCTTATATCCATCGTCTACAAGTTTAGCCAATATTTTCATAATCATTTGACTCCGAAAGATTTAAAATCTCAAAGTTCTTCCCTTCACGATTCCTCCTAAACCTAAAAATTAATTCATTCAACCCTAAAACTGGATCTTCTTCTTTCATTTTAGAGTTGGATATAAGGCAAGGAACTACATAGTCTGCGTGTTTTATCTGAACTTCATTAATAAATTTCTTATCTAGAGCGAATACTAGCATACCACCGACGCTTCTTGCAAATATTCGGTGCCCAAACCCTTGGATCTCCCCCTTCATGCCTACATTTAGAGTCTTGACATATATAAAGACTTCTCAAAACGGATAAAAATACGTCGGTGGACGTTTAACCTAGATAAGAAAAAGCCGATTTTATTTGGAAACACTAAAACAGGTATTCTATTCAAATTAATATACTATAAGTCCTTTCTGAAGTATTTGTCGGTCAAACATACAACTGTAAAATACTGTAAATTATTATATGATTTTTATTAAAACTGCTGAGTTTAGTTTTATATCAGTAAACATTATAAAACAATAGAAAATAGTGATTTGAAGTCAGTTTAGATATAAATTAATTGTGGTTACAAGTCTCTATAGACATCAAGGTTCATATATAGCTTGTCCGTGTTACCAGGAATAAAATCTTGGACCAACCGTATGGACGGCATGGATAGTAAGTCCCTTTTGCGCCGAGAAAATCGGCGCAACGCATCGGAGTTCGCCGAGGGGAATGAGGTGAAATTATGTCAAAAGCCGAAAACACCCTTCAGAAATGGGCAGTCATTGCTGGAGGCTTTGGAGTAGCTGCGTTTGCCTTTGTGGCAATCACAGGAAGCATGGGTGCGGGTGCAGTCATAGCTCCAGGAGGCAATACTCCAGGTGCAACTGCTCCAACACAGGTATCTGGTGGTGGATGCAGTTCCGATGGACTAACCAACGTTCAGTTCAAAGCAACTTATTTTGACGTTGGAACAGGCGTAGACACCCAAGTAAATACTACTGTAAAGTTGTTTAAGAAAGGCGAAACAACTCCAGCAGCGTCTAGCTCAACAGGGACAAGCGGACAAGTAACAATTGCATCAATAAATTGCAATACCCCTGACGTTGTTGCATATATTGGTGATGATGGGGCAACCTATTACACCGAAATGAAGACCTTTACCGCACTCAATGCGGCAAACACAGAAAACTCTGTGGTTGTAAAGAAAGCGTCTGCTGCAACAATAACCTTCTCTAACGGTGTGACCTTTGGTCAAACAACTACAACCGTATCAGGAGTAGGAAGTGGTGGAAGCAACTCTGATGTATCTATGAAAGTGAAAGCTGGACAGTATTACTATGGTAATGGTGCCCAGGAAGTGTGCGCTGTGTTTACCACAACGAACATTACAAAGGTTTCACTTACCTATGGTGCAACAAATCTTCCTGAAATCGCAGCCGACCCCTCTATCAGTTTAGATGCCAACAAGCAAATAAAATGCTATGAACTTGTTGGAGACCTCAATAACTATGCGGCAAAAGACCTCAACGTAGTTATCCAGGCAAAGACTGGTGTAACGCCTTCGAACACAACAATCGACATGTATGTGAACGACAAGGCAACTTACCTCAAAGGGTCTACCTTAATGACTGGTTACTGGAATGCTGACACCCTTGCAGACATTGGATTAGCCAAAGTCTCGCAGAGTGCAGCCATTACAGTAAATTAAATCATTAGGTAAAAACGTGGGGGTGTCCCCCCACGTTTCTTTTCTTTTATTTTTTAAATTTTTAATAAAGAAAGTTAAAGGGGTGCATTCATGAAATCAGAAGATTTTTTATCTAAATCTATCACGATCGGATCAATGAAAATTCCAATTGTCCTTCTCATACTAATTGGAGCCACAGTCTTCTTCTCAATATCTAAAGCAGACATAGGGAACATCCCACTTGGTGGAACTTTCGTAAGTTTGACACCCCTTACTTTCGGAAGTGATCCTAAAGGTGAATTTGGAGACCACGCCTATGTAACACAAGTTCAAGTTGGTAATACAGGTGGAGATGCAATACGTGGAATTTGGTCATCTCCTGTAAAATCAACTGATGCTACTTCTCCTTCTTCTAAAGCAGTGACGATCGGCTTTCAACTCAACTCCGCTTCTTGTAATTATAATGTAGACAATAGAATTTTTAACACTTTAAATCCATTAAGAGTTGAAAAAGTTCAAACAATAGAAACTCCTCAAGGAATTGTTGGAGCAGGGTGTCAGCTTGACTTAGCAACTAACTATAATGTTTATCCACGTGAAAACGGTGCATGGATTGGAGCAGGAACAATTCGTGAAAGACCAATAGTTGGTTCTCAATCAAACACTGGAACAATTATGTGCAAACAACTTACAAACAACTGTGCTATAGACTTTGAACAAATTTGCAAAGGAAGCGGTGGAACAGTTGTAACCTGTGATACAACGGTTGCAGGATGGTTTACAAACGATAAAACCTATGGAAGAGCCTGTGTAAAGGTAAATTCTAATCCAAGCGATTTGGACTATTACAGGCTTTATACTCCTCCAATCCTAACAGGAGTATATCCTTATTGGAATATTTCGGTGTTAGCAAAAACCGATACACAAACAACTCCAGAAGTATTTACAATTACATCTGATGGAAAAACAATAATTACAAAAGATGAAGCAAAAGATTTCTATCTAGATTTTGTTGGTTCTTCGGTTGCTAATAATGAACAGTGCCCATCTTCAAACTTTGACTTGGTACAGGTATTAAATTCTGGTAATGCAAAATCATACGCTGGTCTATTAAGAACAAATACCTATTCAAACCTTTATACTTTACAAAAGGTGGCAACAGGGCTATCAGCAAATAACGTTGAAGCAACAAAATTACTTGGGGCAGTAGATGATTACAATAAAAACTTAAAAGATACAATGACCGCCCTTGATCAAAACTACAAATTTGACAAGAATCAGATTATCATTGACAGGTCAACCAATCCACCTTATTATCAAAACTTTAGAATGGTAATGGATGCAAATTGGATTGGTGTATATCATCCCGTTGCAGTTCCAAAAATAACGGAACTGAAAACGATATATGCTAAAGTTGGACAGATTTCAACTAATTCTATAACCGTAACGAACAATGGACAAGTTGGAGCTGCAATTGAACTATCTTCAACGTGCCCAATAACTTGGTCTAATAAAGCAACTGGTGCGTATGATCCACAAGTTCCAAGAGCATCAACGTTCATATATCAATCATCGACTGTTGGTGAACAAGAATGTTGCTTCACGGCTACATCCAATAATTTCGGTAAGACAAACACCGATACACGATGCATAAAAGCAACAACGGACAAAGCATGTACAAATTCTTGTCCAGTCAACTTTAATTACGACACATCAACTCCAGGATCTTGTGAATGCGTTTGCACATTAACTGATGCAGATTGTGCAAAAAGCAATCAACAAAAAGATCCAGTTACTTGTTCTTGCAAAGCTCCAGATCCAGGAGCTAAATGCTCCGATGGAACAGTTGTAAATGGATGCAACTACCTAACTGGAGAAGTGTGTGAAAGAGTCGGAACAACAAATACACTTAGAAAAGATTCCAAATGTGGGATGTGTGCTGATGGAACTGGTATAGGTCTATGTAGTGCAGCACAAAAGGGAGCTGAATGTGTATTAGGTAGCAGTGGTCCAGTTCTTTCACAAAACTTAGTAAAATGCCCACTTGACAATCTATGCAATGGACAATACCAACACAAAAAGACAGATGGTACTTGTATAACTTGCACAGCGTCTCAAAACTGGAACAGTTCAAAACAAGTATGTGAAGATGACCTCTCGGGATGGCTTCTAGGCGGAGGCTTCTTACTAGTTCTCGGCGGTGCTGCCTTTTACTTCATGACAAAGAAAGGCGGTAAAAGGAGGAGATAATTATGGTTACTAAGAAATTCTACGATATTCCAGACTTAATTGCCGTAGGAATTAAGGCACTTGCTGGAGGAATTTTCATTTTGATAGGATCGGGAGTAATCGGAATATCGTTTTTTATTTCGCAATATAGTTGGATCCTTGGAATCGTTGGTGGAATAACAGGATTACTTGCATATGTGTTTGGAGCATTTAACCTGATAGTTTCATATGCAATTCTTTCAAAAGAAACGAGTAAATCTTTAATTGGACAAATAGCACTTTATGGTCAAACAATAATGCTTGGGTTTGATATGTGGTCAACAAATTTTGTTGGAGCAGCAATTGAACTATACACAATTGGAAGATTGAGTGGAAAACTTAGGTGAATATTTGGAAAGCTACGAACTTACTTTAGAAAAGATTGGTGGGCTTCTTCTTTATATCTTAGGAATAGGAACGACTATTGCTGGATTAGGACTTTTAGCTATTTCTACTATTGCAGGTCTTTCATTTATAGGTGGAATCATAACTGCCATCTCTGCCTTTGGATCTTTCCTTGTTCTTGCTTTTGGAATAAGTTTAATTATCACTGGATCACTTATTTTACCTGTTCAATTTCTACCATTCAAAAAACAAGATTTGATTTCTAGAATTGCATCAGCTTCGCCAGTAGTTGGATGTATTATTTCATCAATTCAACTAAGTCCAATTTCTCTTGGACTTTTTATGTTTCTAGCATACATCGTATATAAATTCTATACAAGAGGTGAGTAAATGGGATTACCATTTATAGGAAAACCAAGTCCTTCACAATTCAGAAGATTTGAAGGCTATGACTTTGAACTTGCCGCAGTTATACTGGAAGATGAAGAACCAAGATATATACAGTATGCTAAAGAACACAATTTTAGATATCATATTGTCATGACTCCAGATATCGGTGGAAAGGATGAATCTGGAAACACTCTTCACATTTGTTTAGTGTATTATAGAAATGCTGGAGAACCAAAAGGAATTTCACAACTAAAAGGTGTATAATATGAACAATCTTAGAGTAGTTCGAAAACCAACTTTATTGGGAATGGAATCCGTAGCTACATTAATGATAGCTTCATGGGCATCTATTGCTTCATTTGGAACACTTTTTCTTGGTTTTGCAATCTTAGTAGCAGCAATTGTTTTTATTCTTGAGATATCACATCACAGACTAGAAGGGAGTGGATATTGGAGAGTTGCATTAGCATCTTCTCTTGCAGCACTTTTAGTAATATTTCTTCCATTACCATTTTTAGTTGCATTTGTTGGTGGAGAAATAGCACTTGTAAAAATCTTTAGAAGAGGATTCTTAGGAAATGGAAATATGTTTGCATCGTCAAACATTTAAATGGTGATTTTATTACAAAATCAAAATCAAAACTAGGATTAATTGCGGCTGTTGGTGGAACAATTGGTTCCTTCGTAACCGTTGCAGGAATACTTTCTCCAATAGCAATAGAAGTATCAATATTAGTTGCAGGAACTGTATTTACGATATTTATGCTTAGACTTCATGGAAGTGGATCAAGAGATTATTGGGTAACTGCACTTCAATATGCAATTGTTTCTGGTGTAATGGTATTTGTTCCAGTCGTATTATTAGTTTCAATATTAGGTGTTTCTGCACTTCCTCAATTACTAGGACACAATAATTTAATGAAGTCAGCATTAAAGTTATTGGAAGGAGGAAATTAACATGAATGTTTTTTCAAACCTAACTACTCCTTGGTGGACACCATCTCAAACTGAGGATTTAGATAAAACAGTCAGTATTATCTTTGCAGCGTTTCTTCTCTTTATGTTAGTCTTTACACTCGGAATAGGTGGAAGTGTTTCAGAATTTATTCGTTCAAATGTTTCTATCGTGTTCCTTCTATTCCTTCTAGCATTTTCAATATCTCAACAAGATGCTCGTCCACAAGTTTATGGAAGCTATGGAAAAAGTGATGATGCCTACAAAGGAGCAATCATAGGAGTTTTAGTTGGAAGTCTCTCCGCTATAAAAAGCCTTTCTATTTTAGTTCCGTTTGTGGTAGTTACAAGTTCCACGGTTGTCCTAGGGGCTATTTTTACGGCTTTAATCGTTCCGTTTGTGGAAGAAAAGTTCTTTGGCGGAACATTACCCTTTATATTAGGGCGGGGGCTTAAAAACCCGATTTTTGTCGTTTTGCTAACTTCAATTATTTTCGGCGTTTTCCACCTGATAGCTTATAAAGCAAGTATCTATCTAATGATTTCAGCGATGATATTCAGGGCTGTAGTTCTAGTTGGAAACTCTGTCTTAAAGACTCAAATGTTTGGTATTTCCCTCCACTACGCAAATAATATATTTGCCGTGCTCTATTGTCTCAAATATCCACTTGCATTAGCATGTGGTGGTCCAGGAATGGTAGGATTAGATAAATAAAGGATGATATCATGAAGCAATCCGAACATTCAAAACAATTTATTCTTGCATTGCAGCCCCATGAGGCATTTCCATCGCATAGAAAGTCTGCTTGGTCGCCTACTTATCTATGCTTAGGTCTAATTCTACTCATGGGACTTGCTTTTTCTGCACCAACAGCAGTTAATATAACATCACCAACAGATGCAGATGGAGAACTTAGAACAACATTGCCTGTAAATATATCGTATAATGAATCAACTTCAGAAGGACAGAATATAACGCATTACAACATTACATTGCTAAATTCAGATAGTTCCTTCAACCAAGAAATAATAGGTAACAACTCTTTAGAATTATCTTATCTTTGGACACCTGGAAATCTTGCAACTGGAGATTACATCATAAATGTTCGTGCATATGACAATAACAGCGAATACACAGATTCGGAAAGTGATGTTATTTCATTCTGGAATCCAATCATATCTGACTGTGCAAACTTAACACAAGCAAACAAGTACTATGAATTAAATCAATCTGCTGATTTGCCAACTTCTGGCGATGCAGAAAACTGTATTGTATTCAAAGCAAGCAACATTACATTAAATTGCGCTGGTAACTCAGTAATTACGCACAATTCAATGCATAAAGCAATTTATTCAGAACAAGATAAATCAACAATTGAAAATTGTGCATTGATTGATGATGCAGTTTCAAGTCCAGTAGGATTAGTTCTTTATTATGCAACAAATGCTAAACTTATAAATATAACTAGCGGTGGTTCAACTTATGCATATATCACTGCCTCTTATTCAGATAATTTAACGATTGTGAATTCTACACTTGACGGTGCTTCGGCAAATATGGATGTAGTGGATATTTCATCTTCCTCGAATGTAAATATTTCTGATTCTTCATTTCATTCTGCTAGTTTTTATCATGCATTGAGTTTGGATTACTGTGATTATTCAACCCTGAAAAATTTAAATTTAGATAAAAGTTCAGGGCAAACGGGCGGAAAAGGATTGGGAATATATAACAGTAATTATATGACCGTTTCAAATATTAGCATGACCTCATCATATGGTCAAACGAATGATGGTATTGTTTACATCCATTCATCAAATCATGGAAAATATTCCAATTTACAGATTACACAATCTGATACATCAGCAGGAAATCTATTAAGAGTTGATGGCACAAATATAAGCATTGATGGAGTAGCATTAGCATTCAACGATAATGCTGATGTAATGTTTTATGCAGATTTATATCAATCATCAGTTAATAATGTATCAATTTCAGGCGTGCAAGCTGGTGGCGGTATCCTTTCATACGGCACTGACATTTCATTTTCAAACATAACTGGTTCGTTTCAAGGAAAAGAAGGCGGTTCCCCACCTGTAGATGGAACTGCACTTATCATGACAGCTTCAAATGTAAATATTACTAATGTTGATTTTGATATCACTACATTTGGAACGGGCATTAGTAGTGGAAATGGTATTTATCTAGGCACAGATGGTTATAGACTTAATAACATAACTCTTGATGTTGGAAACGATGGAATTGTCACACCATATAGCAATAACATTGTATCAAATTTTGCAATTTCAAGTAGCGGTATTGAAGGGCGTGTATTAGACATAGCAGGGTCAAACAACGTATTTGAAAACGGTAGTTTAACAGGCACTGGTTCAAGCAGTGGACCAAATGGAATGTATGGAGTATATCTTACAACTGGTACAAATAACACTCTTAGAAATATCGCAACTTCTGTTGGAGCATCTATGAATGGAGAGTTTAATATGGGGATTTATATAGGCAGTACTTCAGACATTCATCTATCAAATGTTTCTTCTGACCACTTTATTAAATTTGAATCAGTAAGTAATATTGTCTATGATAATTCAACCACAACTTCACCAATACTACTTAGTTATGCTTCAAGTAGCAAGTTTGAAAATTTGGTGTTTACAGATACATCTTCTTACCCTGGAAACGCTATTCTTTACTATTCAGATAATAACAACTTTACAAATGTTTCGATGACAGCTAATAATGGCGTTCCACTTGGAATAGCAACATCAACTGGAAACATAATAAAAGATTCATACTTTTCAACTGATAAATCTGGTCCAGGAATGTTCGATTACGGTTCAGCAATAGACTTAAATGGTACAAGCAATGTGACAATTGAAAATACAGCCATTTCAGCATATGGAAATGGCATCAACATTTATAACTTTTATGAAACTACTGGATTGCAATTAGTCAATTCAAATGTAACTTCAACGTACTTAAATGGTATATCAGGGAGTTCAACAGGACCATCTGGTCAATGTAATGTCTATGGGTCAATTATTTCGGGTTATGTATATGGTGTTATAGTTGACCCTCTTCCATTCTGGATAGAAAATACTACGATAAGTTCATCAACTGGTGCTGGACTTGAATTGACTAGTGCAACTGGCTCTACATTCAAGAATATCACAGCAACAGGCTCAACGTATGGAATAGAATTTAATGCTTCTGCCTCATCTTCTGGAAATACGTTCTATTGGAATAATTTCACAAGCACTACATTTGAATTAACGGGCGATGGTGGGAATACTTGGGAAGCCAATGTGAGTGGAAATAATGAAGGTAACATATGGGCTGACGTTATTGATGGAACAAAAACAATAACAGGTTCTACATATTCTACTGGATACCCAGAATTGTTCATTGGAACAGGTGGGGCAGATTATCCCTATGTCCAAGGAACGATAACTGATAATGCGCCATTAACAAATCAGCAAGGCGCATCCACTCCAGAAATGCAAACAGTAACAATAACACCAGAAACAGCAACTATCTATGATGCATTGATTGGATATTGCAACGCAACTGATGCTGATGAAGATTCACTTATATATCACTACAAATGGTATTTGAATGACGTAGAAAATGAAACAGGAACAAGTAGTTCCGAAGTACAAGGAATTGAGCTGAATGTTGCAAATATCACTTCTGGACTAGAGCTTGGTCAAAACTGGACTCTTGAATGCACTCCAGACGATGGAACAACAAACGGAACTGCAATGAACTCTTCTGTAAAAACTATTTCAGCACTTAATTGCAGAACTCTAAATCAAGAGAACATGGAATACCCATTGACTGAGAATATTTCAATATCCGGTTCTACTTGCTTGATTGTGGAGGCATCAAATATTACAATAGACTGTGCTGGATATAGCATAATAGGAGATGGAACTAGTTCTACATCGGGTATATACTCAGACCAAACAGATACAAACATAATTAACTGTGTGATTGAAAACTTTGATATTGGCGTTGATTACAGTGGAGCAATCAATTCTAATATATCAAATTCAAATATATCTGCCTTAGATGCTTCAGTTAGACTTGAAGAAAGTTCATCATCTATAATGCTTTCTAATTTAATACTTTCATCAACTAATGACGCAATAGATATCAATATGGCGTCTAATATCAGTGTCTTAGACAGTATAATGACAGCAGGAAGATATGGAATAGGAGCATACGAATGTGAAAACAGCACGTTCTTGAAAAACAACATAACTTCTACATCTAGTTATAGCATTGTAATGGCAACAAGCACAGCAAACACTGTCGTTGAAAATACGATTATTGGCGATGGTTGGATTTATGATAACACTCTCGATGGAAACTACTACAATAATTCTACAACAGGAAACATTTATTACAAAGCTGATATGACACCAAGCTGGACTCTGTATGACATTACAGTTTCTAGTGCTCCAGGTTGGGCAACTGGTGGTTCTGATAGACCATTTAATTCATCGAATATTGCAGAATTTGGAGATTCATCTAGTTATGCAGTGGATTGGTTCCCATGGACTGAAAATGGTCAAGGCTGTATTGGTGAAACATCAACATTTGTATGTGGTGATTCATTGACAGAATCATGTACTATGAATACAGATTTATCAATAGACAATTCTAATTGCTTCAACATAACAGCACAAAATATTACAGTAGATTGCAATGGATTTTCAATGACTGGAAACAATGCTTCTAATACAAATGGTATATTTTCAGATAAATTCAACACAACTATTAAGAACTGTATTATAAGCAATTTCCAATATGGAAT
>Ga0247841_10003836_pt1 | contig 27004 bp, 6 predicted proteins | sample LaCruzMarch2015__2_FD_192410 | JGI IMG/M metagenome (GOLD analysis project Ga0247841, IMG submission 192410) | Freshwater microbial communities from meromictic Lake La Cruz, Castile-La Mancha, Spain - LaCruzMarch2015_18m | ecosystem: Environmental > Aquatic > Freshwater > Lake | place: Spain... | reverse complement strand
CGGGCGGTCCCGGCTTAACGCCCCAGTCCGTCCCTCGCTGGCGAACCATCCACCCGTCGAGCATGATGACCAGACTGAATGGCTGCTCCTGCGCCTTGGGAGGTGGAGGCGGGGGCAAAGACGCGCCTTCATTTCGTTGGGCGACTCGCCCTACAAGCGCATGAATGGCATCGTCGCTGACCACCGTGCCCCAGCGTTTGGCGTGCTGGGCCGCTTTTTCGTAGGACCCCGTGACGGCGGCATTATAGGCCAGTCGCTGCTCAAGCTCCGGGCTCAGACGAGCCCATTTGGCCAGTCCCCATTGCTCGCGCACCGGACAATGCCAGCTTCCCGTCGCGCTTGAATAACCACGAATGGCCTCAATGCTCACGCTGCCCGATACCGTCATGAGCGTGAAGTTCATCTTTTGCTGCCGCTTGAGAACCAGACCGCTTTGCTCGCACACGGGCAGGATCGCATCGGCCGCTTCTTGAAGGCGCTCTTGGAACCGCCGCCTCGTCCACTCGCGCCCCTCTTCGAGCACTTCCTTTTCCATGGAGAGCAGTGTGGCACTCATGCTTTGATCCCGAAGAGATACACGTCCTTTTCGGCCACGGATGCGGTATGTTTTCGGTCCTGACGTCCCCGTCCGCGTGTCCTGCCCACATGCACCCAGTTGGCTGCCCGGTAACAGGTGCCAGCAAAGCGGCCCCGTTCCACAAAGGTTTCCAGCCACTCCAAACCCTGCCCGTATTTTTCCTTCCAATCCCCATCAATGCGCCGCGCCGCAGCCCCCAGAATATGGCTGGCCAAATGAGGGACCTTCACCCACGGAAAAATCAAAAACCGTGTGTTGTTGGCGATCCTTGCCAATCCCTTCTCGCTGCAAAATCCCCTGGATTGCAAATAGGCGTCGCGACCTGCACAGCGCCACGCGGGAGCGCCAAAGAGCAAGGCTCCCACTTCCCTTCCAAAGCGATCCCGAGCCAAATACCCAACGTTTTGTCCCACCACCCGAAGCCCCAGATAATGGTGGCGCGACAGATAATATGCCCATCGCCGATGCCCCTGACTCCCAGCTTGCACAAGCTCCAGGCTCGCGGGCCCCACTTCCGCAAAGCTGGCCTCCAATCTCTCCTCTTGCGGGACGCTTACCGGTAATGGAATCCCAGCTCGCGGCTTGCGGTAAACTTCCCTCAGTGGCGGCAGAACAATCCAGCCCCGCTCTTCCATCTTGAGCAGAAAGCTGCGGGCGGCCAAATCTTTGGCTCGTCCGCTTCCATCACGCCAATCCCAGAGCACGCACAACTCACCGGCCAACCTGCGTCGACTCCAGTGGGAATGCTCGGCGATCCAGCCGCTGAGCCAGCGCACTTTTTCCTCACCCACTTCACGTCCCTGAACTTTGATCGGCCATTGCATGGCCCCTCTTTGCTCTCAAATCGGATTGTAGCCCAGCTTTTTTTGCAACTATCGGAGATGCGCCCGATGACAAGGATCAACGTGGAGAGGAAGAAATGCGTTCTGAGTTAGGAGCCCCGCCTGACATCCAGCGATGTGCGATTGTTGGCAGACTGCTCGCAATACCTTCCAGAAGTTCAAAGCTCCGCCCGACTTGTTCTTCTTCCGTTCTCCTGTCCCTCCTGCAAATCCTGTCCTCCTGTCAAAATCTTGAAGAAACATCCTTTTTTAGACAGGATTTACAGGAGGAACAGGAAAGAAGTGACGGAGAAAGAAGCTTTACTGAATTGGGGATTGGAAATCGGGCTCAAGTTCAGACCCAAAACTCCAAGTCTCCACCCCCTTCCTGTTTCTCTTGCAAGTCCTGTCGCCCTGTCTAAAAAATCCGCTTTCGAGTTTAGTCGTTGACTTGAAGGCGGAAAAAAAGGCGGTGAACAGAGTCCGCAGAGGGGCCTTCGAGGGTGGCCCGAGCGTCGATGGTCTTGGGGGAGTCTCCGTGGGGAGTCTCCGTGGAGAACTCCCAGGTGATCGCCATCCCGTCACTGGTGACGCCCGGTCGGTGCCAGCGAAGGAGATCGATGGACCAAAGGATTTCAAAGGAGGTGTCTGTGGCGTCTCTGGCTCGCGGGAAGCGGAGAAGAGCGGATCGGTTCGCCACGGTGGCAAGGGCCAGCAAAGGTGTGCTCTGGGGAGTGGAGGGGTCGGATCCCGCAAAATATTCCACAAGGTTTGGTCGGCCATCGTGGTCCGCATCCTGCGCTGGATTGCGCAGCGCCGGGTCGGCTATCCGCTGGAAAAGCCAGTGCTGAAGCGGTCGATCGGCGATCATGGCCTCGGCGGAAGTGGGCGGAATGGAGACAAAAGCGCTTGAGGAGGAGGTTGCCAAGCGGAGTGATTCGAGACCCTCGGCGAGCGTGTCGGGCAATGAAGTCAGATCGATGGGCAGGGTGGCATTTCCGGCGGGGATCGTAACGGTGGGTGGCAGTCCAGAGTAGTCGAGGCCCGGAGTGGCGCTTCCGTTCGCTGAAAGCGGCACGTGCAGGGGTTCGGCCAGAGAACCGCTGCGGTGTAAGGTGAAGCACAGACTTCGGTCGGGACCGAGTTCCCCGGCGGAGGCATCGGTGGCCACAATCCACACGAGGGGAGGGGCGGGAGGAATGAAGGAAACCGCCAATTTCGGACGCTGGGAGGCGGTGCCCCACTCGGAGGAGAAAAACTCTACTCCGTCCGTGCCAGCTGGAAATGGCAGCAGGGCGACGCCGTGGTTGGGGGCCCCATTTGCCCACGCTTGGACGGCGGAGGTAAGATCGATGGACTTCGAGCCCGTGGTCACTGCGGCGGTGGTGGCGTTGGCTCCCAAGGTGCCGAGGGGTTGCGAATCGGCATCCGATCCATCGGCCTGAATGCCATTCCCGAGAGAATCCCAAGTGCTTTCAGCCGCCCATGGGGTAAGCAGGCGGTGGATGCGGAAGCCGCTGCCGGAGTTAAAAACTTGAAGTGAAAGGCTGGCAGACTCGATGCGGCTGCCAAGGGGGATTTTCCCGGGTTCGGAGCCGACAATCTGGTCGAAGCGAACGAGCACCTGGCTCGGCTTACCGGAATCATCGGCGTCCACAGGTAGGTTGGTGGCACTATCCAAGCGAGCGACCGGGGCCGCTCCACGCAAGGTGGTATCAACCGTTCCGGAGTAGCCGCCGACGCCCTTTTGAAAGGAGGTGTTGGCCGGGGTGCGCACAAAAAACCCAACCGGACTCGAGGTGGTGGTGGCTCCTTGGAAATCTGTGGCGGTGGCCGTCACCGAGTAAACGCCTCCGCTCGGCGGCGTCCAGAGGATCTGGTAAGGCGGCGAGGTATCCCGACCGAGAAGCGTGGTGCCGGATTGAAAGGCCACGTCGACGATCGATCCATCGGCATCCGAGGCCTCGGCTTCCATCGTGGCTTGGCCGAGCAGCAGTCCATCTCCCGCAACCGGCGAGGTGATGCGAACAGCGGGTGAAAGGTTGGGAACAATGGCGATGCGGACGAGGGCCGAGGGTGTTGACTGGCCCTCATTGTCAGTGGCCTGGGCGGAAAGAGTGTAGTTCCCAGGTGGCACGTCGCTCCACGTGGCCTGAAATGGCGGAGTCGAGTCACTGGCGATGAGGGTTGTGCCATGGAAAAAATCGACGCGTGCTACAGACCCGTCGGGGTCCGAAGCGGAGGCAGTCAGAGGAATGGTGCCTTGGGAAAGGGTCTGGCCATTGGAGGGATAAGTGAGGGAGATGAGAGGCGGGTCGGGAATAGCATTGCGGACTGTGATACGATTGGTGGCGGAAGCGGTGCGGGCTCCATAGTTATCCACTGCCGTGGCGACCAGCAAGTGAGGGCCGATCGGAGGGGACCATTCCAGGGAGAACGGGGCCGACGTGGCTGAACCGATGAGTTGGCCGTTGGATTGAAATTCCACGCGAACCACGGTTCCGTCGGAGTCCGAGGCATCGGCTGTGAGGTCCACACGAGCCGGGAATTCCCAGGTCGAGCCGTCGACAGGCGCCGTGGAAAGAATGACAGGTGGAGGGTTAACGACCGTGACGGTGGCAGTGGAGGGCAAAGATCGGGAGCCGTGGTTGTCGATCGCCATGGCGGAGAAGGTGCGTGTGCCTGGGGCGGAAGAATGTGTGAGGGTGAACGGAGGAATCGCATCGTGGGCCAGCAGAATCTGGCCTTCGTAAAATTCCACAGCTGCCACCGAACCATCGGCGTCGGTTGCATTCGCCGAAAAAACCACGTGTGCTGGAAGTGTGACCGAAGAGCCATCGGCGGGTGAGGCGAGGGCAAGGACGGGCGACTGGTTGGAGACGCGAATCGATACCGGGATGGAGGTGGTGGAAAGCCCCTCGTCATCCACAGCCGTGGCTGTGAGGGTGTGATTGCCCGGCGGGGCTTGCCACGTGGCGGTGAAGGGGGCTGTGGTGTCCTCGGAAAGGAAGGTGCCCCCTGCGGCAAAAAATACTTTGGCCACCGATCCGTCGGCATCCGAAGCACTGGCAGTGATTGCAACGACGGAGGGAAGCGGAATAGTCGATCCCTCGGTGGGGGCGGAAATGGAAACCGAGGGCGGCTGGTTGGGGTCTGGAAGGATTTCAAAAAACACTGCCGTTGGAACGCCCCAGTGGCCGGCGGAGTCTTGGGCCTCCACATACGCGGTGTGGCGTCCGACGGGCAGACCCGCTGTCGGGAGGAAACCGGAGAACGAACGAACGGGAGAAGCCGATCCCGTGGGGCTCAGGGGAAGGGTGGCAGGTGCGGACCATGAAGGAGCATTGATCGACGCGCGAATGGCGTTGATATTTTGGGCCGGCTCGCCGCCTCCGAGATCGAAGGAGCGGGTATCATCGGCTGTGCCCGAAAGCTGGAGCGGGGCGCCTTGGTAAACCGGAGATGAACCCGCTGCAAGGTTGGTAACCTCCGGGCCGAAGGGAGTCTGGTAGGGGCGGCGGGCGGCTTTGAATGCGTAACGGAGTGCCCCGAGATTGTTCGGCAGAATCGTATTTTGAAAATTCGAGCAGGGCTCAAAAAACGAGCGGCCCAGTTCGAAGGTGTAAGCGGCGACGCCGAGTGTTCCGTAAAGCCAGTCGTCGGTGGTCCCGCTGGTCGGGTAGAGCCCGATCGATTGAGTGACATCATAGCGATTGAAGTAGCCGAACTTGCGGCCTAGGGTGCGGAGTCCAGCCTCGTTGGGTGCGGGCGAGGAGGTGCCGCCCCACGGGTAAAGGACGAGTTCGCTGTAGCTATGAAGCGAGATCATGAGGCCCGTGGCGTCCAAGGGGGCGGGGTCGGAATCGGCGGGACCACGCTGGTCTGTAAAAATCGAGCGCATGTAGGCCTCGATGGCTTTGGTCTCTGGTTCGGAGCCTGCCGACGGCCCGCGGTAAGTTTCGTCGCAGGGATTCGTGCTGGAGCCGCCCGTGCCCCACTTGAATGTATGGTTGCGATTGAGATCGACACCCGGCACGGAAGAGCAACCGACATCGGTGTTGGTATTTTTTCTCCACAAGCGACCGCTCTCGGCAAAAAGGCGCCCGTCGGGATTGAGAACGGGAATGACGTGGAGTTCGGCATGGTCGAGGAGCCAAGTGGCGTCGGGGTTGGTGTTGTAGCTGGAGAAAATCTCCTCGGCGAAGCGGAGGGCGAGTTCGGCGGTGGCGTATTCCCGAGCATGAATGGCTCCCAAGAGCAAAAAACGGAACTTGGGTTGGGAGTTGGTGTGGTTGCCGAGGATCAGGAGTTGGATGTCATGGCCGGGGGGCCCGCCTGCCTTGGTTTTGTCCCAACTTGGGCCGAGGGTGGATACGCGGGCGATGGCCGGGTTGGAAGCTGCCATGGCCGCCATGGCGGCGTTGGTCTCCGGAACAGTGCGGTAGCAAGAAGAGCCTGGAATGCCAAGGAGGGCAAACTCGCGGACCTCAGCTGTGAGATCGGCGTCAAGAACCGGAACAAGTCCAAGGGAGCGGACAAAATCCGCTTGGTCTGGCCGCAGCAAAGCAACCACCGCGCCGCGCGAGTGGTCCACTTCCCAAATGTCAAGCCGCTCGGCAAGAAAAGCCAAGGTCGCCGCATCGCGGTAGGCGATAGAAGCCACAAATGAATCCTCTGGGGCAGCCATGACATGGCATTGCCAGAGGGGCGTTAAAAGTAGCACGAGCGCAACCAAAAACGGCCCGGGGCCAGCGACACGGTCGGCAGTCTGGAGACTGAACATGGAAACGAGCGTGCGGGTTAGGGCGCTTCCGACTCGATCGTGAAGTCCTCGATGGCGAAGTGGTCGAGCCCGGTGCCACTATGAGCGGACTGGCGAACGCGGAGGCGCGTGGCAGGGGAGCGCAGCTCCGTTGGGAGCCTCGTCTCAGTGGCAAGCCAAGTCTTGGACAACCATGGACCGCCGATCACCACAAAGGAACTGCCGTCAGCTGAGGCTTCGAGAAGAACTTCTTCGCCGAACTCAGGGCTGTCCCACAGTGGCGCATTGTTGCCAGTGGCGATCAAGACACGGATTCGGGCCCCGCTGCGGGTGTCAAGCGGACGAGTCGTGGCATGGCGCAGGCCCGTGCCGTCAAAGTGAAGGCTTTTGCCTGTGGAACCGGGACCAGCAGCTTGAGCGCGCGTGTTGGCAGCCACGCGGCCCCCGAATTGTTCCCAGAGTGTCGGCGAATGAGAGGGGTCAAAGCCATCGAAAAAGCCCAACGGATCGATTCCGGTGCCGCGCAAGACGATGTCGAAAGGATTTTCGTTTGAATCGTTGTTGGCAATTCGTAGGGAGGCGAAGCGAGAGCCGAATCCCAGAGGTGCAAAGCGGACTTGCAGCGTGGCAAAAGATTCAGGTGGTATGCGCTGGACTGAAGGCTCGCCCGGTTGGAAGTCGCCCGTGTGGAGGCCGGCCAGACTGATTCCTCCCAAATCGAGGTCCGTGAGACCGAGGTTGCGGATGGTGAAAGTGCGGAGGCTCTCACCGCCGGGGCTGGCACCTTCAAAAACAACTGCCGAGACACCATCAACCAGATTGGTGCCGGCGGGTTGTTCAACGGCAATCTCCGGGGCAAGGGCGGCATTTGAGCCGATGCGCACGTTGTCGATGGCGAAGTGGTCGAGACCACGGCCTGAGTGGTTGGCTTGGCGGAAGCGAAGGCGCACTCCATAACCTTCGGCCGCTGACGGAAGGTCCACTTCAAAGGATTTCCAAGTGTCTGAAGTGAACGGGCCTCCAATCGTCTCAAACGTGGTGCCATCAAGTGAGTAATCCACAAAAATCTCTTCGTTGTCGTCTACAATTTCCCAAATGCCGGATTTCCCGTTGGCCGTTGCGAAGGTGAACGAAATTTTCCCGCCACCGCGAAGATCGAGCGGAAGAGTGGTCGCATAGCGCGCCCCGGAGCCACCGAACCAGAGGCTATTGCCGGTGGAGCCGGGACCTGCAACTTGGCCGTTGCGGTTGGCTCGTGGCTGGCCGGAAAGTTTTTCCCAGAGGGAAGGTTCCGGAGCCGGATCAAAGTCTTCCGAAAAGGTGGAAAGCATCGGCTTGATCGAGATACGCAGTGGCGCGGTGGATGTCGCTGCCCGGTTTGTTGCAGAGACGGTCGCCATGGTGGTGCCAGCTTCCTCGACCTTGCCTGAGAGGAGCCCTGTGGTGGAGTTGAGGGTCAGGCCGGCAGGCAGTCCGCTGGCGGCGTAGGACTCGACCGCCGGGGAAGCAGAGAGGAGGAAAGTGATTTCTTGCTTCGCGTAGGCTTCGATCGCTCCCAGATTGGCAAACGAAGGTGGGGGAAGAACAAGAAAGGTGGCTCCAGCCGAACCGGCGTATTCATTCGCTGATCCCGACCCTCCGAACTGGCTGGCTCCCTCGTGCGTGAAAAACCAGCGACCAGATGGAATGTCGATGGTCCAATTTGCCAAATCGCCGAGATTCGAGAAGGTGGCCACTGTTGAGGTGGCTCCCGAAGGAATCGTGGAGCGTGCGATGAGGTTGGCCCCGGCCGCTCGATAGGCAATGTGAAGAGCGTTGTCAAAGTATTCAGCCACACCGTGAACAGCCCAGGATTCTGAGGGTTGCCACGCCGGGCGAGTCATTGTTCCGAGATCGATCACGATTCCCGAAGGAATGCGGATGTCGAAGGCGCGTGTGCCATTGTGGAGAACGGCGCGTCCGTTGCCACTAAAAAGGCCCGAGTTGTTGGCCAGCGGAAGGCTTGAGGTGAGGGCAATCGGTGAGCCGGCGGCCAAGCCGGTGGCGGGATCGATTTCCAAAAGCTGGTTGGCGGAGGTGCCGCCCTCGGAGAATGGAATGCCGTTCTGAGCGAGGGTATAGAATTTTCCTGTGGCAAGATCGGTGAGAAGCCCATCGATGCGGCGTCCGAAGGCCGTGCTATTGGCCAGCGGCGAGGATTGAAGGCGGGTAGCAGACGTGTCACCGTTTACGAGAAGGGTTCCATTTCCTGCGGCGATGCCACAACGGTCATCGCCAGTCTGGGCCGTGATATCTACGAGGGCAGAGCTTGCGGCGGAGAGGCTGGTAACTCGCAGTTCACGATCCGGTGGCACGATCAAGCCACTGCCGGTAAGAAGGATGTCGAAGGGGCTCTCATCTGCATCATTGCTCAAAATGCGAAGGGTAGCACCCCGGATTCCCTCGGCGGCCGGCACGAATTTGATGGCAAAGGTTGTATTGCCTCCCGGGACAAGCGGGGCCGAAGGTTGGGAAACCACGAAAAATTCGCCTTGCGCGTTGTTGTCGATGGAGAGGCGGAGCCCGGTCAGGCGTGAAGCACCCGTATTGCGGATGGTAAAGGTGCGCAGGGACTCACGGGTATTTAAAGTGGTTCCGAAATCTACCGACGAACCGCCATCGGACAACTCGCTGCCGGCGGGTTGTTGGACCGAGATTTCTGGAGCGGTTGATCCTGAGGCGATTTGTAGGAGAATCGAGCCAGTGGCATCGGAGGCGCCATCTACGGCAATCGTATACGTGGTGCCGACGGTGCAATTGAATGAAACCAGACTCTGCGGTCCGGCAAAATCGTCATTCGATGCAATGGTTTGGAGGGAGTTTACATTGGAACCAGTGTAAATGGCTAAAGCGGTGTCGAAGTCGCTGCCAAGAGTGTCAATCACCGCGACACCGGTGGCCGGAGCTGTCCAAGCCCACCAAACCGAATGGGCCGGCGCGGAAGTCGGGGTGTGTTGCGGTTCGCCTGACTCGCCCGTGGCACCGGTATTTGTGCCGTTGGCACTAGCCGATGCCCCGCCCAAGACGGAGCGGGAGGCGAATGCATCGTTGGGGAGGCCCGGGGAGGTCGGCTGGAGGTTGTATCCGAGTAGGATCGTGCCTTCATTGGAGGCTGTGCCATCTACAGCAATGCAGTAGGTGATCCCTGCAACAGCGGCGAACGAAATGAAGCTTTGGACACTATCGGAGTCGTCATTGGCATCGATAAGCTGAAGAGTTGCCACCGTCTGGCCGGTGTAGATGGCCAGTGTCGTATCAAACGAGGTGCCGTAGGTGTTGAAGGTGGCTGTGCCTGAGGCTGGGGCCGTCCAACGGAACCAAACGGATTCCAAAGGTGTGGAGTTGGAAGCGTGGTTGGGTTCGCCGGATTCTGCCGAAGCTCGCAGGTTGACGGCGGCAACGCGACCGGATGAGCCTTGGAGGACTTGTGCATTTTGGAATTTGTCGTTCGCTGGTCGAACGGAGACCGGGTCGATTTTGACGAGGGCTGGGTTGCTTGTCGCTTGGCCGAACGGGTTGGAGATACGAACGGTGTAGTTTCCGGCGTCTGCCAAAGTGACTGAGGGCAAGATTAATCGAGGAACCGTGGCACCGTTAATTGGCATCTCGTTGCGAAACCATTGGAAAGAGATTGGAATCGTGCCGCCTGCGGAAATTGAAAGCGTGAGAGAATCCTCTTCAACGAGAAGTTGGGATTCCGGGTGCGTCGTGATGAACGGCGGTCCGCTGGCTTGGCCCGGGGCGGGGTAATTTATGCGGATATTTCCTTCGGCACCGCGATTGCCATCGACTTGAATGTAATAAACTCCTCCGGCATTGGCTTCAAAGGAAACACTGCTGGAGATGCCGGACGAGTCGTCATTTGACGCAATAAGGCCAAGTGAGTTGAGGCCGCCGTAGCCCGAGTAGACCGCCAAGGTGGTATCAAACGAACTGCCTGCGGTCGAAATGGTAGCTGTTCCGGTGGTTCCGGCATTCCATTCCCACCAGACGGTTTGACCGCCTGCGTTTGGAAGGTTGCCGGAGGGCTCACCTATTTGTTTGGAGGCGTTGAGATTGGTGCCGTTGGTCGAGGTCGATCCCATGGCTAGGACGGTGCGGTTTTCGAAAGAATCGTTAGCGGGTGGCGGAATAACGATGAAGACGCGGGTGGCGGATCCCGCGGATTTACCCGGAGCGGACGCCGAGGCGGAGAAGGAAATGGTGCCAGTGGCTCCAGCGGGGACTTGCAGGGACGCGGTGTGCACAGCATCACCGGGAGTGGCATCTGGAGCTAGGCCATCATCGCGGAAGGAGACTGGATTCTCCCCACCCAAAGATCCCGTGACAGAGGCACTTGAGATCGGAGCGCCATCGGTGACTGCAACGGTGAAAATGGCGGCTTTGCCAGCTTTAACGGAAGGCGTGGTGGAGTTCAAAGTAAGGTCGAGCACTCCATCCGCCCCCGCAAGCAGCGCTTTGTGAGCGTCCACGATTCCATTGGCCACGGTGCGGCCATTTAGCGACGCAAGCGGGCGCGCTGTTTCCACTAGGCGTTGGCGGATTTGAACTGGTGTAAGAGCGCGGTTGTTGCTTAGGATGAGAGCCGCAACGCCAGAGGCATGTGGACAGGCCATGCTCGTGCCGCTGTAGGAGGCGTAGGCTGAATCGGATGTTGCAGTGGATGAGAGCACCGCAACACCAGGAGCGCCCACGTGGACGGTGGTGGCCCCATAACTGGAAAAGCTGGCCCGAATTCCGGAGCTATCGATGGCAGCGACAGACACGACGTTCGGTGAGTTATAGTTGGCCGGATAGGCAGGGGAAGTGTCGTTGTTTGCATTGGAATTCCCGGCCGCAGCGATGAACAGCGAGTTGGCTGTGTTGGCAGCACGAATCGCATCGAAAAGGGCTTGGCTGAAAGCGCCACCACCCCAAGAGTTGCTGGTAATCTGTGCACCCATGCGGGTTGCATAATCCACACATTTGACAGCGTTTGAGACTGCTCCGCTTCCTCCGGCTGAGAGGAATTTCAGAGCCATGATACGAACATTGTAGGCAACACCAACGATCTGGCCGACGTCATTGGCTGTGGCAGCAATCGTGCCAGCGCAGTGGGTTCCGTGGTTATTGTCATCCATGGGATTACCCGAGTTGTTAATGCCATTCATGCCATGAATGTCGTCAATGTAGCCATTGCGGTCGTCGTCGATTCCGTTACTAGGAACTTCTCCAGGATTGACCCACATGTTGTTTTTCAGGTCTTGGTGGGTATAGCGCACGCCGGTGTCGATGACACCGACGATGATATCGCGGCTCCCTGACGTGATTGCCCATGCCGGGGTGGCGTTGACATCGATTCCGGCTGTTCCGCCACTGGCACCGGTATTTCGGATACCCCAGAGGGATCCGTTGAGGTAAGCGGTGTCCGAAGGAGTTTGGCAGGTGGTCACGATCCAGTCGGGTTCAACGTATTCATAAAGACCGGTTTCCATGAGGTCTTTGGCTTGGCGAAGCAGGTCCGAGCCTTGGGCGAAGGCGGCCGTGCGAACGGAGGGATTGGTGCGAATTCGGACCAATCCGGGGACGGTTTCGCAGGCAAAGGTGGAGTCGATGGCCAGGCCGTCAGCAGACAGGGCGGCTGTTTGAGCATTGGTGACGGCCTTGGTGGCAGGCGATTTCAATTTGGCGAGGAATCCGTCGGCAGCAGCTTTGTGCTCGCCGACTTGCACGAAGGCGAGTTGCTGGGCGTGGACAGCGGAAACGGCCAAGGCCAAGGTGAGAAGGATGCGAATCATGGGTTTGAAGTGGTCACGAGGATGCGGGCGAAGAGTTTATTCGAGCCTTGGGCCGGAATGGTAACAGTCACAGTGTCCGGACCAGAGCCGTTTTCGGAAATGGTGACCCCGCTCGATGAAGATGCAGAGTCGGTCCCAACGGCATAGGCGAGCGGCCAGGAAGAGAGGGTGGTGCTGCCCTCGACTTCGATGGAAACCCCCAGGACCTCAGATTCGTCGGAACGGGTAAACGTGAGGGTGAGGGATCTGTCCGGATTTACTTGAGAGGCAAAGGGCGTCGAGTTCCTAACGGTGGGGTCGGTGCCCAAGACGAGTTCAACGGCATCGGACAAACTGTCGCCATCAAAATCGGACGACGGGTTGCCGGACAAACCTCGCTCGGAAGCCCAATCCGCAAAGGTCTGAATCGCATGGGCAGGAGTAGACAGGCTTGTGCCGGCGGCGAAGTGGAAGTCATCCACTTCAGTTGCTGCAAGGTGGTTGGCGAGGGTGCGGAGGTAGATGCGAGCGGATTGAATCGTTCCTGGTGTGCGGAAGCTGAAGAGACCATCCGGGATGGCAGAGGTGGCTGCTGCGACGGGTGTAGACTGATTGCCACCTTGGATGAAGAGTTTGTAGGTTCCGTTGGAGTTGTCGAGAACATGCCAAGCCGAATACCACGTGTCGCTGCCCACCGAGAGGTTGTTCGGGATAGCGAAGTCGCTATGTCTGACCATGAACGGAGTAGTGGAGGCTGGATTTACAAAGAAGTGAGCGGCAAAATCACTCGGAGCCGATGGGCTTGTGAGGCGCGATAGGCCGATGTTTACGTTGGATTCACCCGAGTTCGAGTCCGAAGAGTCCAAGTTGTCGAAACGGAAACGGTGGAATAGTGTGAACGTTTCGTGATCGGAAAGGTTGGCAACGAACCGATGAGCGGCCGCATGGGTGCCTAGCAACTTAGCTATGGAGTTTGAGGGGTTGCTGGAGTCCTCCGCAACAATTGCCGTTCCATTTCCACCAGCAGTTCCGACCGAAACGGACCATCCCTCTTGTCCGTTCAGATCGCCGGTATTGAGGGATTCAAAGTTTTCCAAAAGTGTCCAAGTGGAAGGGAGGACGGTAAGGGTTTGGGTCGCATCGGGTGCCGCTGCGACGTCACCAGATCCGGGTTGGCGAGCGGTGATGGTGGTCTGCCCAGAGCCGACGATCGAGAGGGTGGTGCCGTTGGCGGTGGCAACAGCCGAGTTCGAACTTAAAAGCAAGACCGGTAGGCCGGAGCTCGAAGTCACTGCGAGCGTATAGGATCCCGCGTTGATGGTGCGGGTGTCATTCGCTGCAAGCCCATTGATGGTATTGGGTTGGGGAACAGCATTGATCACAGGGCTCGCATCTCCCACGCCAACCGCATTTAACGCCCGGATCTGGACGCCATAGGACTGGCCATTCACAAGATTGTTGATCGTGATCGGACTGGTCGGAGTGGCCGTTTCGGTGACTGTCCAGTTTTGCCCAGCGTCGAGTGAGTATTCGTATCCCGTGACAGAGCCTTCAGGTGCCGTGTAGGCCAGGCGGAGCTGGTTGGAATTGGAAGTCACCTCAAGATTCGGGGCACCTGGAACGGTGTTAGCAGAGGGTGTAACATCGACAACGAAATCGAGAAAACGGGTCAACCGTGCGGCAGCCGACGCGGCTTCGGCTCCGTAGGCGTAGAAACGGAATGTCATGGAGGAGCGATTCGGACTTGTGGAGACGACCTCCGAGAACACGGAGTCCGAGATCGGGTCGCCGTCGAAGAATAGGTCATCGCTCACACGGAACTCGTTACCAAAGATTTCATGAGGGGGCAAGGCGTTGGACCCACTGTCGTTGGCAGCTTGGGCCACACTCAAAGGGTTGGTAAAACCGTCTGCGGATGCACGCCATTGAAACTGGCGAGGTCCGTTGGTTTCGCGACCAAAACCAAAGCGAAGGCGCGCATTGGAGAGTGCGTAACCGCTTTCCGCTAAGAGGGTGAACTCGAAGTAGGCGGCGGGATTGGGGGTGCCGGTGAGACTGGCCGATGCCACGCCATTTGCATTCAGCGGGCCGGTGCAAGGCCAAGATGCCGAGAGGTTAGGGTCATTGGAGGTGGCATTCATGCCCACGATGCGAAGGTTGCCAACTGTGACTTTTGGGATGGCTGAGCCGTTGTAGGCAAAGTCGGGAGAGGTGCCATCGTGGGGTTCGAAGTCAAAGCGACCTTTGAACGAAGCGTTGATCGTGAGAGTGCGTGACACGGGAAGGGCGGCTTCGTAATTTTGATCGCCGCTTTGATTGGCGGTGAGGATTGTATTCCCCGCCGAGAGAATCGTGACTGTCGAGCCGTCCACCGTGGCAACGGCAGGATTCGACGAACTGTAGGACGGTTCCAGTCCCGAAGAAGCGCTGGCGGACAGGACAAAAGCCTCGTCGGTTGAAAATTTGGCTGGTATCTCCGGGAAGGTGATGGTTTGGGGTGCTTTTAAGATGTTCGCCGCAAGAGTAGTTGGCGAAAGCTCGTAATTCGAAGAAGAAGACCCAGCCAGCGAAAGGCCGGTTGTGTTAATCGGCACATTGGAGCCGGCGTTGGCCTGCGCGAATGCAAAAGTGGCGGTTCCCTCAAGGCGGATGTCATCCCCAGAAATGGCACTCGCCAAAGTGGCAGACCCATTTATTGTAACTGAAGTCGTTCCATCGTAAACTTTATCGACTGGCGAGAGTCCGGAAATCTGAACGGGTCGCTGGGTCACAGAGGCCGGGGCAGTGCTGCTGGCGAGGCTGTAATTCGAGGCTACGCCGCCATTCGCGCCATCTCTCAAGATGTAAGAAACGGACACAGAGGGGTAGGTGCCGACTGCGGTGGCAGGGTAGGCGGATGCAACGGCGGTAACGCCAAGTTGTTGACTTCCTACTAAACCCGAAAGGGTTCCAGCGGATGTGGAAGCCGGGGCGTTCGATCCGTCATACACGCGAGAGGTGATGGACGGAGCCGTAATCCCAAGAGGCTTGGGAAGGACTTGGCTGGGTGCGGTTGGAACGGCCGCTCCGGCAGACTGGGGGCTGGAAAGCTGAATAATTCCTGTGTAAGTGCCAGCGGATGCCGTGGAGGAGAGGCGAACGTAGACAGAAGTAGATGGAATATCGCCGGCGGACCCGACCACAAGAGGCGACGCATTAGAGCCGATATTGGACGCAAATGAGGCGTCGGTCGAGACTTCGAAGGCTGGGGGTGGGGTAATGATGGCGGCAGCTTTCAGACCCGAGGCTGCGAAAGAAAACGAACCGGTCGTCGAGGAGGTGCCGTAGGTGGTGGCTAATGCGGTGAGGTTACCTGTGGCCTCTATGCGGCTGGAAGATCCGACAAGGAGCATACCGGAGCCTGAGAAAAAGACGTCTGAAACATACTGAGCTCCGCTACCCGTGGCTCCGTAGGAGCCTGCGGGCTGGTCCACGCCGTCGAGAACGAGGGATTGGAGCGCCTCGACTTCGCTGGACGGGTAGGAGAGGTGCACACGTCCTGCATAAGCACCGGAGGAGGTTAAAGCCAAAGTGGCGGAGTCGGGGATGGCATTGGGGTTTTCTAAAAGGAGAATCGAGTCAGCCGAACTTGTGGGAACGATAGTAATAGTTCCTTCTCCGAGAGATCCGGTCGAGCTGACAGCCAGTGTGCCATTGGAAATCACACACCCGCCGGTGTAAGACATAGCGCCCGAAAGAATGAGCGTCCCCTCGCCCGATTTGGTGAAACCCGAACTTCCTGCGATATTGGATTGAATGGTCGCGGCAGATCCTTCTTCGACTTCAAGACGGTTGCTAGCTGTGAGGTTGGCAGTGAGCAGAAGTGTGCCACCGGTGAGGGTTGTCCCCGAGGTGCGGAAGCGAATGCCTCGCGCGACCGGAATGGATTCGTCAAGGGTAGCCACGGGAGAGTCGATACCGCCGAATACTGCGGTCTTGTTCTCGTCCCACGGAGTCCCGGGAATGTCGGCATCCACTAAAGCCCATGAGTTGCCACCCGAGCTTTGCCAACTGCCTTGACCGCCCAAGACAGGATCGTCGCCTACCCAGAAAAGCGAGTTCGGATCTCCCGGGGGCGTTCCGGCATAAAGAAGGCCGGTGCCCGTGAAGTTAGAATCGTTGATGTATTGAGCACCGCTGCGGGATGCCCCGTGCGTTCCATCGGGTTGGCGCGTTCCGTTAATGGTGAGTGAGGCGACGACCTCCATGGTGCCGGGCGTGAAGCCGAGGTCAATGGACGCACCATTGGCAAGAATCAAGGCGGCACTGTTTGGAATGGCAAGGTTATTACCGAGCAGGAGAGAGGCACCGGAGGAAATGGAAACGTTGCCACCGCCGAGTGAGCCGGCGCCTGAGGTGAACGCGCCCGAGCCGGCCAAAATCACAGATCCTTTCAGAATATCGGTGCCCCCCGAGTAGTGAAGGCCGCGGCTCACGAGCAGCGTTCCTTCGCCATCTTTAGCGAAGCCGTTAATGCCCTCGACGGTTGTGTCCAGTGTCAGAAAAACTCCATCCGCAACGGTAAAAGTATTTGCCGCGCGGTTTGGCCCGCCCAAGACAAGATTGCCGCCGGTTAGAGAAGAACCGCTCGCAAGGAAAACGGCTCCTAGGTTGGCCGAGACATTTCCGGAAATCGTAACCATCGAAGGTTCGGAGCCACCAAACTGGGCGGTGCGCGAAGGGTCCCACGAGACTCCCGGGTTACCATCGATGTCGGAATTTGACCATGAGGTGCCTCCATTACCCGCCCATGTTCCCGCTCCACCTCGAGTGGTGTCGTCTCCGATCCAGTGCATTTGCGCCGGAGCGGTTCCAGTGACTTGGAAAGTCACATTATCCAAACCCAATCCCCAGTGGACACCGGAGTGGAGTGTGAGGACATTCCAGCGAAGGTAGAGATGCCCGTTGATCGGGATAGAAAGCTCTGTGATGGTGACCGTTTTACCTGCGCTCCCCAGAGCGATGCCGCTACCCGGTGTGGCTGAATTGTAAAAGGAATTGAAAGCACCGAAATCGGCATTTGACAGGGCGGTCCAGGTGGTGCCATCGGTGGAGTAAGATAGCTGAAAGGTCGGAGCGCCTGAAGTTTGGCTGTCGATTCGGGTGATGCGGCGCTGGACTGTGTAATTAACCCTTACCGAGTTGATAAGCGACCCTGTCTGGTTCCGGTATTGAGCGAAAATAGCGTTCGGTGCGGCGTAGGAGGCAGAGGAGTAAAAGCCGATGGACGGAGTGGAACCGCTGCCATTTTCGCCGCGCCAGTGAATGCGCCCGGCACTTGGAATGCCGTTAGTCGTATGCGAAACCGTGACCGAGCCGGAGTTTCCCGCATCGTTCCAGCCCGCTGTAGCGCCCGCTCCAGCGGCTGACATTTTCCAACCAGTCGGAAGATTGGTGCCGTTGAGAGCGTCGAATGTCTCGACGATCGGGGTGGTGCCGTTGACAGTGATCTGACTTTGGGCTCCAGAAGACAGGTAAAAATGAATCAACAGAGAGAAAAGGATTCTTTTCATGAGATAAGTAGGTCTGTTTCGAAGTTGGTTATGGTTTGAGGAATCAGGGTTCCGGCTCCTCCGCAAGAGGTTCGACTTGAAGACGGAAGAAGAGGGCTTTAGGGATCGGCTCCGATTGGATCAAGGGAGCGACGACGGCTTCAATCTGCTCGGGATTCTCGTGAGGCTGGGAGACGACGCGGCGTTCAAAAACAGGTTGGAAGAAGCCGTCACTGTCTCCTTCGCGATACCAGGATTTGAGGTCCCGGGTCCACAGGATTTGTCCGTCGAGGTCGGGGATGTCCTTGGCTTTTTGGAAGCGGAAAGCTGGCCTTCCGTCGTCTGAGAGTCCAGCCCGTTCGGATCGACGATCCCCGGAGAGGCCGGGGTGGGTTCCTTTGAAGGCTTCCAGAAGATTTGACTCGCCATCACCATCGGAGTCTTCATCAACTCCCCGAACCACTCCGACGGGCATCCGCTCGTGGACGCGTTTGTGAGAGGGTCTGTCACGAATGATACAAAGCGCTGACGAGGGGGATCCAATTTGGTAGGCGGCGGATGGATTGATTTTTAGAATGATTGATTCGTCGCCCTCGGCCAATTTGTCCGGGGTTACGAGGAGTGTCAGATTGGCCGAAGCAGAACCCGCTGGAATGACAATTGAAGCTGGAGGCGCTTGGTAATCGACGCCTGGGGTTGCGGAGCCTGTCGTGGAAAAAGACACCGCCATCGGCTCGGCCAATGGATCGATTCCGCTTTGGGCAGAAACAACGGGCCGAAACACGCGAAATGAAGCGGACCTTGGACGGAAGAACTCGCCGGCAAACGGGCTGGTGGCACGGATGGATACGTAGGGTGCCGGCGATGGATTCTGAGTTCTTAAATCTTCAATAAACAGGGCATTGCTGCCTTGCGGGTTTGGTAAACCCAACGAATTATCGGCGGATACTTCATAAGAGGCCCCGGAGAGGGCGTCGCTCGGGCCTCCTGTCAATGCGAGGCTGTGGCTAGCGGGAATCTGGCTTTGGAAGATGGCCAGCGGAGTGCCGAGCAAGGTGAGATCGCTGAGACCATTTGCAGGATCGTCCCAGCCAACAGCATGCGAAAGAGCGAAATCCTCAAAACCGCTGTGGGTGGCATCTATCCAGACGGTGTCATCGGCACCTGATAAAAAGAAGCCTTCGGCACCAGCACTGCTAACAAGAACAACGTGGCCTCCCCCGATCCGAAGTTCCACGTTCCAGTCGGCATCGGGCGCGCCGGGTGAGGGCATGTAGCTGGTGTCTTGGGGCTGCGAAGCGTCGCGGATGGTCAAGAGAGTGCCAGCACGAAATACTGGAGCGATACTCTCGAGACCGGCAAACGACCAAACCGTGGACTTCCTCCCAGTGGAGTCGTTGGAGTCGCCGAAACGGAGCGCGTGCAGCTCCGCCGCGGTCATATCACGAATCAGCAGGAATTCGATAGCATCGCCATCGGACCATGGGAGTGCGGGAGACAAGGCTCCGCGGCGGATTTCGTTCACGACAATTGGAGAAGATAGAGAGGCTGGAGGAGCGAATGTAATCGTGAGTTTGGGTCTTTGGGATGTATTGGTCCACTCGGAGGCAGAGAAGTCGACACCATTGGTTCCCGCAGGGAATGGCAGCAGGACCAAGCCGTGGTTCATGCCGCCGGTGGCCCATGATTGAACCGCCGTTGTCACATCCAAGGATTTCGAGCCCGTCGAAACATTGGCAAGATCGTTGTTGGCACCCAGAGTAGCGATGGGGGTGGTCTCGGCTTCCATGCCATCCGCAGAAATGCCCATGGTCAGGGAGTTCCAAGTGCTGTTGGACGACCAAGGCTTCAGAAGACGGTGGACAGAAACACCGCTACCCGAATTGGTTATGTTAAGGGCCAAAGCAGCTGACTGAACCACACTCCCCCCGGGAAGCGCATTACTACCGAAAATCCCGTCGAATTTCACCAGCGACTGGACGGGGGCTCCTCTGTCAGAGGCATCCACCGAGAGAGTGATTGACGATCCGTAGGCAGTATTAGCATTGATGCCATGCAGTTGGGTGTCGCTCGCTCCGCTGTAGGCGTTGGCATCTTGCTGAAATGTGCGGGTGGTGAGGGCGACGATAGTGACTTTAACGGCGCTGGAGCGGGCCGCAAGACCAGTAGAGTCCGTTGCGATGGCTGACAGCGTGTGGCTTCCAACAGGAACGCTATTCCAAGTCAGCTGATACGGCGCTGCGGTATCCTCGCCCAGCTTGGTTTTTCCGGCAAAAAACTCAACTTTGGACAAGGTGCCATCCGGATCGGTGGCATTTGCGGTGATTAAGATTGTCGAACCTCCAAGCGAGACTCCATTGGGCGGGGAGCTAAGGGAAACGACCGGAGCTTGGTTGTCGGCGATGGTGACAAGGATGGATTGGCTGGTTCGCGATCCCCCATCATTATCCGTGGCAATCGCCCTGAGCGTGCGGTTCCCAGCTGGGCCGCTTGGCCATGCAAAGGAGTAGGGGGCCGATAAATCTTCTCCTACGGTGACTCCATCAGCTTGGAACTCAACACGGGTCACAACGCCATCGTTGTCAGAGGCACTGGCAGCGAGGGTGACTGTTCTGTTTGAGGAGAGTTTGGCACCCTGTGTTGGAGATGTGATGGTGATGGATGGCAACGAGTTAAAGGGGTTGGCGACCGTTACCGAAGAGTTCGCAGAGGAGGCGCTGCCTCCAAGGTTGTCGTGAGCCTCGGCTCGGAGGGTATAATTTCCGCTCATGGGCGACCACGCGACGGTAAACGGGGCGACCGTGGATTCTCCGATTTTGGCAGAGTTGGCAAAGAACTCGACTTTGATTACGGAACCATCCGAGTCGGAAGCGGTTGCTGATATTGTAATCGGACCTGGAAGGTTGACTGTGCTGCCAGATGCCGGACCGGAGATGGCCACGGAAGGAGGCGGGTTGACAACCGTGACATTTGCGGAGGTGCTGGAGGCCGAGGCACCATAGATGTCTGTGGCACGAGCACTCAGGCGATGGGTGCCTGGAGGTGCCGACCATGAGAGGCGGTAGGGCAGTGCTCTGGCTTCTCCAATTTTGGTCGAGCCATTGAAAAACTCCACTTGGGAAAGCGGGCTGTCCAAATCAGAAACATCGGCTGCGATTTCAACCTTCGACGGCAGCGTGATGCTGCCTCCATCCACCGGTGACAAGAGGGATACCACCGGAGGCTGGTTGGTGACCGTAAAGCTTACTGGCAGAGAGGTGGAGGTTGAACCATCATTGTCAGAGGCCGTGGCAGTCAGGATTTGATTGCCAGGGGTGGCGGTCCAAGCAAACTCAAACGGTGCAGCCAAGGATTCTCCGATTTTGGTGGCATTGAGGAAAAATTCCACCTTTGAGATCGTGCCATCGGTGTCGGATGCGGCAGCCGAAAGCTTGATTGTGGCTGGCAGCGGAATGGAGGCCCCATTAGCTGGCGCCGTAACGGATACCGTGGGTGCGGCATTGGCTGTGACCGAAATATTGATGGCGGAAGAGGTGGTTTGGGCACCAAAATTATCTTCGGCGACGGCAGTGAGAACATGGCTTCCCGCAGTGGCATTTCCCCAGGAGAGCTGGTAAGGCGAGGTAGAACGTTGGCCAAGCCGTTGCGTGCCAGCAAAAAACTCGACCTTGGCGATTGTGCCGTCGGCGTCCGATGGGACCGCCCGGATGACCACCGGGTTGCCTGTGCGGAACGAATCACCGGTGGACGGTTGGGAAATCGAGACGGCCGGTGCCTGATTGGTCACGGTAATGGTGCGGGATGGTGAAGTGGCGCGGATGCCGCCATTGTCGATGGCTTGGGCGGTGAGAGAGTAGGAACCTGGTGAAGCATTCCAAGTGTAGGAATATGGAGATGTGGTGTCCTCACCCAAGAGAGTTGAGCCTTGATAGAACTCGACTTTCGTAACAGTGCCGTCCGTGTCAGATGCGGTGGCTGCGACCTCAACTGGACCAGGGAGAGGAATCGTCGCGCCGTTGGCTGGAGCGGTCAAAGAGACGGAGGGCGGATTGTTGCCCGAAGCGACAGTTACCGTGTGAACAGCTGAAGTTGTTCGGGCACCGAGGCCATCGACAGCGACGGCGGTAAGCTGGTAAGTTCCCTCGGATGTGGACCAACTGAACGTGTAGGGAGAGGTGGTGTCTTCTCCTACCTTGAGGGATCCCGCGAAAAACTCGACCCGCGCAACGCTTGTGGCATCGGTAGCATCGGCGGCGAAGTTGACTGTGGCGGGCAGGTTAATAGTCGAACCGTTGGCCGGTCCGGTTAGAGAAACGCTCGGGGCAGTGTTGTTGGCCAAAGTGAATGTCTGGACTTGGGAACTGACCGGAGTGCCACCATCGCTGACCGCTACATACCATTCATACTCCGTTCCTGCTGTGAGACCGGTCCAGTCGAGATAAGCAGTGGGAGCGCCACCGGGCAATGAAATCGTGCCAAGGCTGGTCCATGGGGCTGGTGTGCCACCGCCACCGCCACTTCCATTCATGGTGTAAGGAAATGTAAATTGGCTGTTTGCATCGGTCTCTAAATTGCCTGTAGTAGCCTGAATCGTGCGCGCGGAAATGGTGTTCGTCGCCGGAGTGAACTTGTAAATCCGGAACCAGCCTCCACCACCGGCGGCACGGTCTTGGTAGTCCTGCACAATGGTGTGAATGGTTCGACCGGAGACCACGTCACTGCGGCGGTTTTCCCCTTCGCTTTCATGCTTGTGGCCACAGAGCATCAGGAAAAGGTTGGGGTTGTTTTTCAGCCCGTCGAAGATTGCTTGACCCTGGCCGGTCCATGCAGCGTTAGCGTCGTTGATAATTTCATGGGAAGTAACAATGCCCCGGCGATTGGGGAATTGTTTGAGAATCGAATCACCCCAGGAAATCATGGCGCTGGTTGGACGGTGGCGAAGGTTTACGACCACAAAATCCATGCCCCCGCCACTAAATAGGGTGTAGCTACAATGGTTGTCGTTTGCCGTGATGCCCCCCCCGAAATATGGGCGACCGGCAAAGCGTTTGGGACCGAAATACTTATTGTAGTAATCATTGGAACCTCGATTTCCACTGCTGTTGAGATCGTGGTTTCCTGGCACAGCCCCCCACGGTATGCCGTGCTGGAGGAGAGTTGTCGTAGGATCTTCGATGATTTTCATGACACCATCGGCCAGAACCCATTCGTATTCTTGACTGTCAAAAAGTTGAGTAACGTCACCAACGTGGGCGTTGTAAACAATATTTTCCGCAGCGCGGTTTTTAACAATCCAGTTTGATTGGGCACGCCAGTTGTTGATGTATTGTCCGTTGTTATCGGTGTAATACTGGGTATCCGGCATGACCGTGATGGAGAAGTTCCCGCCTGTTCCGCCGGAGGTGGCCTTGGGACGTCCGTAGAACGTGATGTTCAATGGGTCGTTGTTGCCATCCGCCACGTTGGCTTGAAGGGTGGCGCGTCCACTGCCACCAGCCCCAGTCGATCCATTGCCCGGATAAAGCGGGGAAATTGTGGGTGGAACTGGTGTGCCGCCGCCACCGCCCGAACCAGTCACCGTGATCGAACGGGCTGCGGAAATAGTGCGGGCACCGCCGTTGTCAACCGCTTGAGCGGTGATGGAGTAGGAACCAGCCGCAGCGTCCCAAGAGAACGAGAACGGAGCACTCGTGTCATCTCCAACTTTCGTGGAGCCTTGAAAAAATTCGACACGCGCAACGGTGCCATCGGAATCGGATGCCGTGGCCGCAAACTCCACCTTGGCAGGACGCACGATCGTTGAACCCCCCGCCGGCGCAGTGAGGGTAACCGTAGGAGCGACGTTGTTTCCGACTGTAAAAGTGCGTGGAGCAGTGGCGACTGGCGCGCCTCCATCGCTCACAGCAGCATACCATTCGTAAGTTTTGCCTGTCTGCAAGCCTGTCCATGTGACGTTGGCGGAGGTCGATCCTGCCGGGCGAGACGCGGTTCCCAAGGTGGTCCAAGGCACTGCGGCGGTTCCCATGTCGTAGGGGAGAGAGAATTGAGAATCGTTACCAGTTCGACGCGATCCATCTCGTGTTCGTATCACATTGGAAGTGATTGTATTTTTGCTGGGTGAAAACATGAGGTAGCGCAGCCAGGTGTCGCCGCCGTTGGCTTCGGTCTGGTAATTGCAGAGGACCGCGTGGATTTTGCGGCCTTGCCAAGTCTCCGTGCGGCGGCCCTCGCCATGCCAGTGGCCACACATCATAAGGAAAAAATTGGGGTTGTTTCGAAGGCCTTCGTAGATCGCGCGACCTTGTCCGTAATAGGGCGCTTGATCTACGGGGGTGCCAGCATCTAAATAAGCTTGAAGAATTTCATGGGAAGTCACGATAGCACGACGGGTGGGGTTCGCCTTGATGAGCGCATCAGCCCAAGCGATCATCGCCGCGTTAGCGCGGTATTCCAAGTTGATCACGATGAAATCCATGCCGCTGGCGCTAAAAAACTGGTAGTTGGCATCACTCGTCCCGTCACTGTAACCTCCCTTGTAATAGGTTTTTCCAGACCACCTTGTATTTCCAAAATATTCATTCCAATAACGATTAGCACCTCCGCTGCGGTTTTGATCGTGATTGCCGGGTGCTCCGCCCCAAGGGATGCCATGGATCAAATTGGTCGTGGTGGGATTTTCGATGATGTCCATGGCTGAATCGGCGTTGATCCACTCTTGTGCATCGTCATCGCGGTTTTGCACCATGTCGCCCATGTGGGCGACAAACTGGATATTTAGAGGCTGGCGGTTGTTAACCATCCAGGTCGTCATGTTCCTAAAGTCGGTGATTTTTCCAGTTCCCGCGTTTTCGGAATACCATTGGGTGTCCGGAATCATCACAATTGAGAAGTCGGCACCGGTGTTGGTTGTGGATACTGTCTTTTCACGACCATAGAATGTCACGGTCAATGGATCATTGTCAGCATCAGCGACACCGACTTGAATAGGAACAGCACCGCCGGAACCCACGTTGGTCGCACCATCGGCTGGAGAGACAGCTGAGATGGACGGCGGGGTTCCACCGCCCCCTCCCCCGCCGGTGTAAGTGACGCGAAGGGTCGGCTTGATTTCCCATGTTTTACCGGTGGAAAAAGTGCTTTCCCGGGTATCGACTTGCACTGCCGTTGTTGAAGCGTCCGACGGAAGCAGAGCCCAACCTTCATTCACCTCAGCTGCGTTGGCCCATTCTTGAACGGTAGTGGCGACGTCAAATGACGCAAGACCCCGTGGAAGGTTGGTTTTGGTGTCCACTGCTGACCAGTGTGCCTCTTCGTCTCCAATTTGAAGTCCGTCGACCATTGAACTCCAAGTGTCTGTCTCCGTCCATGCTTTGTTCATGCGGTGCACCGCGATGCCGCTGCCGGCTGTCCAAACACTCAATTCGAGAGTGGCGCTAAGAATTTGTGCATTCGGAGGAATTTGGTTTGTTCCCGTGCCGATGATATTGGCGAACTTGACAAGAGACTGTTTGGCAGCGGTGCCGCCGACCACGTCCATTGTCGTTCCACTACCAGCCGCTGTGGTCGGGGCCCCCTGGTGCAACATGGTATCTGAGGTGCCAGCATAACCGTTCAAACCTTGGCGGAAAACAACGGTTGTTTGAGCCAAAGAAGACGCGGTTGCTGCGAGAGCCATCGCAAGAGCTATCGCTGGAGAAAGGGAGGCGTAAAAGATTTTCATGGAAGGGATTGGGATGGTTAGTGCGTTGCAGGCGGTGCAACGACGTCAGTGGTGACGGGAAGGTCGAGAGCTTTGCGGCATTTTTGGATTAGGTCCCTGTGAACAGGTTTGCCACGCTCCAGATTGGGAAGATTCTCCAACTGTTTGAGAAGGCCCCTCCAGGTTGAGGATGCTTCGTCCGTGCGCCCAGCGGCAGCAAGCAATTCGGCTCGGCGCACTGTCCAGATTCCCGGCACTGGCCATAAAGATTCCAGGCGACTCGCATTTTGCAACGCGAAGTCATACTCTTTTGCAGCAGCGCCCGTATCGACTGCAAGGATGATAAGATCCATCTCGGAAGAATGCGCGGAGAGACCCGTCCGAACAATTTCCACTGCCTCCCCGAAAAGGCCAGATTCCAGCAGCACGCGGGCTGTTGTCGCATAGAAATCCGGGGACGCCACTTGGTTGCTTTTTGCGACGGCCGCCTGAAAGTCGGCGATCGCCGCATCTTTATTCCCGAGTTTAAGACGTGCTGAGCCACGCTGGAAAAGAGAATCGGGATGTCCGGGCATCGACTCCAGTTGGGAGTTGAGGAGAGCCTCGGCTTCAGTCCAACGGTTTTGTTTATTGAGAATTTTGGCTCGGAGCCAGTTGGTAGGGTGTTTGCCGGGCTCCAAAAGATCCACGGCGTCCGCTTCCGCTAAGGCAAGGTCGAACTCGTCATGGCCTTCGTGTTCCTTGGCAAGTTCAAAACGAACACTGGCATCATTTCCTCGGACGCTCAGTTGAGCCGTCAGACCACGCACCTTGTCATGGTAATCCCCATGAGCAGCGGCATCGGACAATGGGAAAAACGTCAATGCTGCGGAGTAGAAAATAAGAGTCGTTGAGCAAGAGGCATTTTTCACTTTCCAAAATTATAAAGCTGCCTTTTTTGAATGTGAAAATCTTTTTTTGTGACAAAAACGTAACATTTTATAACTATAATAGTAATTACTCAGGTAGGCCCCCCCGCAAACATTTCTCTCAGAAAAAAAACTCAAATTTTCGACTGAACTCAGTTTGAGAAAGTCTCTATTTTGCATCCATGGCAAGCGTCATGGTCATGCAAGGGCAGGAACTCAACACTTCCCATATCGAAGGGATTTGCGGACTCCTCCAAGCGCATCCCGAGTGGAACCGCACACGGTTGAGCCGCGAGTTGTGTGCGCTCTGGGATTGGCGCAACGCTGCGGGCCGTCCGAAGGATATGGCCGCGCGCACGCTGCTGCCCAAGCTCGAGCGGGCCGGCCACATTGCGTTGCCCGCTCGGCGGGGGGCTTCAGTCAATGCGCGCCGCAATCTCCACATTGCGCCCGTCCCCGCTCCGGAGGAACCCATCAGCTGCGCGCTGCGTGATCTCCAACCCTTGGGCGTGAGTATCGCCAAACCTGGCACACCCGATGCCCGCTTGGTCCAAAGCCTACTCGCCCATGAGCACTACCTCGGCGTGCGCAACAGCGTTGGGGAAAACATCCGCTACCTGGTGCGCGACCGGTTCGGCCGTCCAGTCGCCTGCGCGCTGTTTGGTTCGGCGGCGTGGAAGTGCGCCGACCGCGACGCCTTCATTGGCTGGGAGCGCACCACACGCGAACGCAACCTCCAACACCTCACCAACAACACCCGTTTCCTGATTCCGCGCTGGGTGCGGGTTCCACACCTCGCCAGCCATGTGCTCGGGCTCATCACGCGGCGCATCCGCTCCGATTGGCAGGAAAAATACGGCCACCCCGTGCATGCGCTCGAAACCTTCGTCGAGCGTTCGCGCTTCCAAGGA